>Ga0209518_1001914_pt1 | contig 20821 bp, 20 predicted proteins | sample RifGroB1_FD_183993 | JGI IMG/M metagenome (GOLD analysis project Ga0209518, IMG submission 183993) | Groundwater microbial communities from Rifle, Colorado, USA - Groundwater B1 (SPAdes) (version 2) | ecosystem: Environmental > Aquatic > Deep subsurface > Groundwater | place: Rifle, Colorado...
CACTGTACAGGCGGTACCATTGCTCATTTCTGCTGCTTCCGGTGTGCTGATAAGTCTGCGGATTGTAGACTCAGCACCAAGCGTAAGTTCGGTTACTCGATGACCTACCAATAATTGTCCGATGACATTATTTCTTCCCAATTCAGCATTTCCTCCGGGAAGTACGAAAAGCTGTGCAATATGATTATTACCATATGTTTCGACTTGGGGGGATACTACAGTATCTGCTTTGAATCCAAAGCCCGTAACAATTGTTTCGCGGGCGATAACTGTCCCCGCATCTGAATAAGATCCTGTCCTAACTCTATCTGCCACGATGATATCGGCGTGAGATTCATTTCCGAGAGTTACGTCTGCGGCGATAATTCTTGCCCTGCTGCTTTTTTCACCGATAGAGATTGTCTGTTTTGTAGAAATAGGCGGAAGGATCAACGGGGCATCCGGGGTAAGCGCCCGTTGTTCCTGAGGGGTAAGAATGGGATTTTCAATGGCGAAGACTTTTCTGAGATTACCACAATGAGAACAGCTTTGTTGCAGGTGTCCCAGATATTGCCCTCCACAATGTGGGCAACAGTTCAGAATTTCTCTTTCCTGTCCGCCAAATGCCCTGTAAGACCTGCCATTGATTAATTCATAAGGATTCTGGGTTTCACGAAAGTCCATGGATAAAGGGATTATATTACAGGTTTAATAAAATATCACTACTAGTTACAAGAAGGTAGCAGTTTGAAGAATAGACTGCCAGATTGGGGGTGGAATCAGCTTTACTTTTAAGATACAATGAGGGCCGAAATGGCGACAAGAAACAACAGTCAGGGAGAAGGTAAACAACGGGAGGGTAGTCCCATACCAGTACCGCCCACGGTAAACGACAAAAAAAACGCCAAAGGCAAACGCAGACTGCCGGTTAAGGGACTGATGGTGCAGTTCAACTTTGATTTCCAAAGGTTATTGTGGATCGGAGTAATAGTACTGATGATGCTTTCTTTGTTTGAACTATGGAACAGCGGACGGAAGGCCAGTGAGGAAGTGTCGCTTTCACGGGCGCTGACAGATATTAAAGAAGGAAAGGTTGAGAGCGTGGAAGTATATGCGGACCGGTTAACTTTGAAATACAAAGAGAGCGACGAAATTTTCAATTCCCGCAAAGAAGGCAACGAAAGCCTGACGGAAATACTGGACAGGGCAGGGATAGACCCGACAAGTGTAAAGTACGAAATAAAAGATCAAACCATGGGGCAGATCCTGGCTGCGGTACTGCCAAGCGTTATCGGAACGGGAGTAGTACTTTTGGTCCTTTTATATATGTTCCGGCAGGCCAGAGGGGCGCAGGATTCAATTTTTTCCTTCGGCCAGAGCAAAGCAAAATTGTTTGACAAGGGAAAACAGTCCGTGAAATTTGCGGATGTCGCCGGAGTGGATGAGGCGAAGAAAGAACTGGAAGAGGTGGTCGACTTTTTGAAAAATCCCGGCAAGTACAAAGCTGTCGGGGCCAGAACTCCTAAAGGAGTGCTCCTGGTGGGTCCCAGCGGAGTGGGAAAAACGCTTCTTGCGCGGGCAGTAGCGGGAGAAGCGGGTGTGCCCTTCTTTTCCATGGCGGGATCGGAGTTTATGGAAATGCTGGTGGGGGTGGGGTCCGCCCGGGTGCGGGACTTGTTTGCCACAGCCAAAAAGGCTGCCCCCTCGATAATTTTTATAGATGAGATAGACGCCATCGGCCGGCAAAGAGGGCACGGACTGATGGGCGGGCATGATGAGCGGGAACAAACCCTGAACCAGATTCTGGTAGAAATGGACGGATTTAACCCGAATGACAACGTGGTGGTACTGGCAGCTACAAATAGGGGAGATCTCCTGGACCCGGCACTTTTAAGACCTGGAAGGTTTGACCGCAGGGTAATGGTGGACATGCCGGATATTGAAGGCAGAAAAGCAATTTTGCTGATCTATGCGAAAAACAAACCTTTTGAACTCAACGTCAACTGGGATGGTGTTGCCAGGCGGACAGTAGGTTTTTCCGGGGCGGACCTGGAAAACATGCTGAATGAAGCGGCTATCCAGGTGGCCAGGGAAGGCAGGAAGACCATTACGATGCAGGATATCGAAGAGGCTGCTACTAAAGTAAAGCTAGGGCCGCAAAAGAAACGCCTGCAGTCGGAGGAGGACAGGAAAATGACGGCTTACCACGAAGTGGGGCATGCCATCGTCACCTGGGCGCAGCCGGGGACTGATCCCGTGCACCGGATTTCGATTGTCTCCAGAGGCATGACCTTAGGACACACACTGATACCGCCGACCTCGGACCGGGTGCATGAGACCAAAAAGCGGCTGATATCCCAGATTGCGATGATGATGGGCGGCAGGGCGGCGGAACAGCTGGTTTTTAATGAAACGACGACAGGAGCGGCCAATGACATAGACAAGGCGACGAGAGTAGCGAAAGATATGGTAATGGAGTACGGGATGAGCGAACTGGGTCCGATCAATTACGGCCCCCAGCAGGACGTGGTGGAATGGGGCAGGGCGTTCACAGAACAAGTCGTCTCCCAGGAAATGCTGTCCAAAATCGACGTGGAAGTGAGGAAGCTGGTAGGTGAAGGCTACGAAACGGCGGTGAAAATCCTAAAGAAGTACAAGGCGAAGCTGGATGAAGTGTCCCTGAGGCTTCTTGAGACTGAGAACATGGACCGGGAAGAGTTTGAGAATTTCATGAAAGCTTAGGGTTGAGAGAAGACCTGCGATATGCGACCTGGCCCGGAAGACCGGGGCGGGACAACTTGTAATGAGAGCCCGGGAGAAACACGAAGGGTGATAAAATTCCGGTATGAACATGCTGCTTCTGATTGACGGGAATGCCGTACTGCATCGGGCATACTACGCCCTACCGGACTGGAGAAACAAGTCCGGGGAAGCTACAGCCGGAGTGTACGGATTTTTGTCCATGCTTTTCAGGGCGATAGAAGAACTGAAACCGACGCACTTAGCAGTGGTTTTTGATCATCCCGAGCCGACCTTCCGGCATACAATGTATGTCGGCTACCAGACAAACAGGGAAAAGGACAGGCAAATTTCCGAGGATATCTGGGGGCAGGTAGAGAAACTGAAAATAGTATTTGAAAAGATGGGGGTGCCGGTGTTTGCCGTGCCGGGGTTTGAAGCGGATGATGTTATCGGGACACTGGCAGGCCAGAGTGCAGGTGAGGCAGTGATAATTACCGGTGATCGGGATCTGATGCAACTGGTGAATGATCACGTAAATCTTTATATGCCCCAGAAAGGATTGTCTGACGGGGTTTTGATAGACGGGGAAAAGGTAAAAGAAAAGCTGGGGGTGCGGCCGGACCAGGTCGTGGATTACAAAGCGCTGGTGGGAGACTCAAGCGATAATTATCCCGGAATCAACGGCATCGGCCCGAAAACTGCTGTCAGTTTATTGGAAGAGTATGCAACATTTGAAGAAATTATCGCTCAAATCCCAAACCCTAAATCTCAAATGCCAATAAAATTAAAAGAAAAAATTGCCAATGGATACGAAGGGGGGGTTTTGAGTAAGCAGCTGGCGCAGATCCGGACTGACGCACCAGTGACTCTGGAGACGGAAAACTGCCTGGTACCCGGAGAGGAAAAGATCGTGGAGGTGCTCAAAGAGCTGGGATATAAAAGTTTGATAAAACGGATCACCGGTCAGGATATGGTGATGGATGACAAGCAGGGAAAGCTCTTTGAATAGGGTATAATTCCTACTTCAAAGAGATTCACATGGTTGTCAGAATAGGAAACAAAGTGTATATTCAGAGTCATGGTAAAGAAGGAAACTCAAATTGATCCGGTGAGTGAAGTAAAAATCCGTGTCCAAAATCGGGAAGCAATAAAACAGTCTGGATATGCGTTATTAGCTTTGGGATTAGCTTTTGCTTTTGGGACCACAATAGTGGATATAAGTCCCGGTATTGACTCCTTTGCGACTAAAGTTTCCGTGTTAGCAAGTGCCGTAATAGTCCTCAATGGAGTGACTCATGTATTGAAAGCGAAAAGATACGAAAAGAAAAAGCAATAGCAGGTGAGGTAAAATCAGGGAGTGAAGGTAGCGCTGGTGCATGACTACTTAAAAGAGCCGGGGGGGGCGGAGGCGGTTTTGATGGCACTCCACGAAATATGGCCGGAAGCACCGGTATATACGGCATATAAATTTCCCACTTATTGGGGCAGATACAAGGAAATATTGGAAAATTGGGATATCCGGGAGAGTTGGGGGAGAAATCTGCCCTTTCTTCCCAAACTTATCAGCCACTATACAATTTTATCGCCTTTGTTTTTTTCCAAAATGGACCTGTCCGATTATACGGCGGTAATAATTTCCGCGACAGGCGGATATTTTCCCAACGGGGTAAAAACCGGGCCCGGTACCAAAGTCATAACATACTGCCATACGCCTCCCAGGTTTTTGTATGGTTATGATACAGCGACAAGATCCAGGTACAAATGGTACTGGCGACCCGTTTCGGAACTGGCAAATCATATTTTACGAATGGTTGACTTTAAATTTGCACAGAAACCGACAATATTTATTGCTAATTCGAAAAACGTGAGAAACAGAATAAAAAAGTTTTACAGAAGAGAAGCTGAGGTGGTGTATCCGCCGATAGACGTCCATCGTTTACCGTTAATTGTTGATCGTAAAAAAAAGGACTATTTTGTGATAGTTTCCAGAATTATCGGGGGCAAGAATATTGAGTTGGGGGCAGAGGCGGCAAACCAGTCTAAGTTTAAATTGAAGATTGCAGGCAGAGCGATCGGAAAGAGCGGGGGGGAGATAGTGAAAAAACTAACAGGACCGTATGTGGAGTATTTGGGGGAAGTAAGCGAGGAAGAAAAAACGAAACTGCTGTCTGAAGCGAAAGGTTTTTTGGCCCTGGAGAAAGACCCGGATTTCGGGATGACTGCTGTAGAACCGCAAGTATACGGAACGCCGGTAATCGCTTACAGGAATGGGGGTTACCTGGAAGCGGTGGAGGAAAATAAGACCGGGATGTTTTTTGATGATCTGACGGCCAAAGGGTTGGGAAAGGCAATAGAGCGGTTCAATAAAATGAAGTGGGACATGAAAGTGATCCAAAAAAACGCGGAAAGGTTTTCCAAAGAAAGATTTAAAAAGCAAATGGTAGAATTGGTAGGAAAATATGCCGGAGTTACCCGAAATTGAGACGGTAAGAATTCAGCTGCAGCGAGTGCTGCCCGGAAAAAGAATTAAACGGGTGGAAATCCTAAAGCCCAAATCTTTTCAAGGTAAACCCGAAATGGCGGAGGGAAAAAAAGTGCTGGGAGTAGGCCGGAAGGCAAAACTTCTGTTAATAGATCTGGAAGGGGAAACGGACCTGGCAATTCATTTCAAAATGACCGGACAGTTGATCTATATAGGGAATGGGGAACGGGTGGCAGGGGGACATCCGACGGCTGATTTTACCGGAGAATTGCCCAGCAAGCATACGCGGGTGATATTTCATCTGGATAAGGGAACTCTATTTTTTAACGATCAGAGAATTTTCGGATGGGTCAAGGCCGGCAATAAAGAGGAAATCGCCCGGATGAAATTCCTGAAAACACTGGGACCGGAGCCGTTTGTTATAGACGAAAAAGAATTTATTAAAATTATTAACAAGAGAAAGAAGCCGATTAAGTTGGTGCTGATGGACCAGACGGTATTGTCCGGAGTAGGAAATATTTATGCTAACGACGCCTGCTGGGAGGCGAAGGTCAACCCACGGAGGTTGGCAAATACGCTGACGGCAAAGCAAAATAAAGAACTATTTGAGGGTGTTATCAGGGTGCTTGAGGAGGGGATAAAATACGGGGGGGCGACGGCGGCGGATGCAAAATACATCGATTTGCACGGGATGGGAGGACATTACCAGGAGCATTTCCGGGTGTATGACCGTGAGGGAGAGCTTTGTCTAAGAGATGATGGGGGGATAATCCACCGGTTTGTCCTCGGCGGGCGGGGGACTTACCTCTGTCCTGTGTGCCAGAAATAAAATTTAATTAATCGGAAAGTTTATCACTGCAAATTGGTGTTTATCGAGTTGAGGGGGCGGGGCCGATTATCTGGCGGTGCGCAATACGATTGACGGTGTAGCCTAACAGCCTGTACCAGCCGTTGTGGATGATTATTTTACCCAGTTTACCCCGGTGGCGGCGGCTGCTGGTATGGCAAAAAATTTCCGGGCGGATGATGACTGGTCCAAGAGTCAGTATTTTGGACAGGAGATACTGCTGGTCACCCAATTCGGGAAGGTGTACAGGGTAACCCCCGATCTGCTCCATGGCGGATCTGCGGAAGGCGAAATTGGCGGCAAATACCAGGGGAAATCTGCCGGTAAGGCGGGAAAGAATTAGATTTATTTTTTGATTGAGGGCAATGAGGTAATTGAACCAGGCAGGGGTACCGGTAAAATATATCCAGCCGGATATCCCTACAATTCCGGGACGGCGCAAAAAAGAATCTTCAATCAGACTAAGCCAGCGGGACGGATAAATAGTATCCGCGTCTGCTGAGACAATTATTTGACCCAAGCTGGCTTTATAACCTGCCTGCCGGGCAAGAACGACAGACTGGCGGGGTTCCCGGATAAGACGGACGGGAAATCCTTTGGCAATTTGGACGGTCCCGTCCGTAGAAGCATTGTCCACTACAATAATTTCGTAGCGGGAGGAGGGGAAGTCCTGGGATATTAGAGATTTAAGACAAAAGGCTAAATATTTTTCCTCGTTATACGCGGGAACGATGACAGAAATTAAAGGTGAACGTTTACCACTCATACGATGTTCTTGCCAATTTTCCTACGGTTTTTCGAAAATAAGCAGGTTAGCGAATGCCAAATCCCGGCGCATACCACCGGTGACTTTTAAATTTATACCGTTTTCTTTGAGGATTTTTTCTGCTTCCTTTCCGGCCCCTCCGAAAGGGCCGCCCAAGGTAGAGCAATGCAGTCGGCGGGCATAGCGCATGCCTTCCACCAATGCGGAAAAGCTCTCTATGAGGCCGGGAGAAGACTTTTTTTCCGGTGGCAGGTCTTCCATAGCTACACGGATAGTTTCCAACCCTCCCAGGTTAGGAGGTTCAATAATTACTGCCCGTCCACCGTGTTTTAGTACCCGGTATAATTCCTGTAAAGCCTCATTTAAATTTTCAACGTGCTCGTAGGTATGCAGACTAATTATCCTATCTACCGAGGCGTCTTTAATAGGCAATGATTGGGCATTCCCTCCGATTACTTCATGTTTTTTCCCATGGGCTGTTTCCAACGCATTCAGGTTAATGTCTAATCCTGTGGCGGTAAACTTATGACCCTCACGGAGCTGGTCCAGTAGCATGCCTGTGTTGCAGCCGACTTCCAAGATCACCTGGCCGGGTTTTAAATCCGCCCCGGCTATGGCAGCTTCGCCATGACGGGCGAGAGGACCCTTGCCATACCGGCTTTCTGCTATGCCGGCATATTTTCCCCCATACAGTTCCGGGGCAGGTGAGGAATGAGAAGTAACGGGCTTCGGGCGTAAAGAAAGATGATGGAAAAAACTCCGAAGATTTTGCACGCGATCCGATTTATTTTGAATATTTTCTACAGAGATTTCAATTTCTTTTTTGCCGGAATCAGTAGTTTCAGCAGGAGTTTTTACAAATTCAGGTGCGATCTCGCTTGAGGTTGAGGTTTCCATTGGGATAATTATATAATGCGTTTGATGATGGGTGATGGAGTAGAGACGGAAAGAGGAGGGCAAAACCTGACAAGGGAGCTACTTAAAGTTGTTACAAGCCCTGATTTCAGGACCGGATACATTCAGACCCAGACGGCTCAAGCCAGAACGGAACTGGATGAAATACCCAAAGGATTTAAGAAAGCGGCCGGATTAAAAGCCACGGTAGTAAAAGAACGACTGGCAGCAGAAAAGATGGGAAAGCCGCTGGAGGAAGCAGTAAAAGATGCCAGAAACTTCAGAATCATGATGGATGAAGTCTCACGGGAACAAGTGGATCAGACATCGCCGGACGGAACTACTTTACAAAAAAGCAGGGGACTAGTATTGTTTGAGCAATCTTTAGAAGAGGTCGAGTCCGATCCACAAACATTGAAACGTACGGAGGAGGCCGAGACAAAGCTTAAAGCGGAGGAGACCAGGGCAGGCGAGGAACTAACAAAAGTTATCGAAGAAGTACGGAGTAGATTTGCCGACAAACTCCTGATTGCTGCTCTGGCATCCTGGGGAAAAGCTCCCAACTCGGCAGGGGAGAAAGGAGAGAAGGGAGGCGGGTTTAATTCAGGAATTATCCATTATTTCGAATACAGGGCAAATCCGGAAAAAAACGGCAGATATAAAAACCAATCTCCTATGAGCGTGGACGGATTTATTGGTTATACGGACAGGCTGATGCGGCAAATAGAAAACCCGACCGGAGATGATATTTTGGGAGCGCGGTATTTGAAGGATTCTGACGGACAGGAAAGGCTTTTTCTGGTCAATTCCAGACATGAACTAATCATCGGTTTTAAGCGAAAAGATGAGGACAAGTTAAAAATTGTAACGGTAGTTCCCGGTCAGGATGAAAATTCTCTTGAAAAAAGAGTGAAAGACGAAATGGCTCCGGGTAATGACAAAGGCAGATTGAATGCGCTGGGAGAAAGTATTGAAGAAGTATCCCTGGTTCCGGCAATAGCTTAAAATCGAGCGGTGAGAATTAAAAATTTACAAATGGTGAATTTCCGCAATCATAAAAGGGCGGAATTTAATTTCGGACAAAAAACGGTGATAACCGGTGATAACGGGAGCGGGAAGAGCAACATTTTGGAGGCAGTTTACCTTATGGCAACGGGAAGAAGTTTTCGGGCTGATAGTGATTTGGAAATGATCAGTTATGGGGAACAGTTATCAGTTATCAGTTGTCAGTTGTCAGTTGGTGGGGAAGTGACAAGTCTACAAGTTAGTTTGACAGATGGGAGTCTGATTGCACGTAAAAAATTTAATGTGAATGGGGTGCCGAGAAGAATGATGGATTTCGCGGGTAAGCTGAAGGCCGTACTATTTGGCCCGGCTGATATGCTCTTGGTAACCGGCAGTCCGGCAGTGAGAAGAAGATATCTGGACTTTGTAATGACACAGCAGGACAGGGAATACTGGCGTAACCTGATTTCCTATGAAAAAGGACTGCGTCAACGGAATAAACTGCTGGACTTAATTCGGGACGGAAAAGCCGGCCGGACGCAGCTGTATTTCTGGGATCGGCTGCTGATAAAAAACGGAACCTATATAACTGGGAAAAGGGCGGATTACTTGTCTTCTTTGAATGTTCAATCTTCAATGTCCAATCCTTCGACTTCGCTCAGGATGAATGTTCAATATGACAAGAGTGTGATATCGGAAATACGACTGAAACAGTATGAGACGCAGGAGACGGCGGCGGGTACGACTTTGGTAGGGCCGCACAGGGATGATTTTACCTTAGAGATGGAGAAAAGAGATGTGTCTAAGTACGGCAGCAGAGGTGAACAGAGGATGGCAGTATTATGGCTGAAAATGGGAGAATTGAAATATCTAACAGTTGAGGAGCAGTTGCCTGTACTGCTATTGGATGATGTGTTTTCGGAACTCGATCATGAGCACAGAGCGGAGATACTCACTTTGGCAGTTGAGCATTCAGACCGAGGAGGGCAGGTAATAATGTCGGCCTCAGATCCACATTTGACACCTTCGGGACGGGATTGGGAGCGAATATTTCTGGGAGAGATGCAGGATAAGTGATATGAATTTCGGATAAGACCGTCGATTCTTCTCTTTCTTTTGGAGAGTATTTTTCCATATTTGCAGACACTGAATGATTGGAGGGATTGGCCGGGATAAATTTTTCCGGGGTCAGGGTTCGTCTAACAACCTGCACTTGAGCTTCGGGCGCGGCTTTTAGAATAGAAAAGACCGGATACCCACCTTTGAGGGATCTATCGGGTAATTGAGAAACCATTGAACAAACTGTCCAATCTGCCGGGTGGGCTTTGATGAATCCGGAAGTTCTTTTCCCCTCAGGACCAATAGTGGTTTGTAACAATAGGCATTTGTCTCCTGACTTGATTTTTGCCAGTTCCTTTACAGTATTTCCGGACTTTGTGCCTTCCGGATTAAGATTTTCGATAATAATTACACGGGTAGCTTTCTCCGAACTGGTTCTGGCTCCCTGAGAGAGCGCTATATAAATTGGTTGGGCTGTTCGGGAAACAACAATAAAATCAAAGTCCTTCAAATCGGCTATTTCCGGCGGCAGTAGTCCTATTTTAGCTGTGATATCTTCAGGTTTAAACAGGCGTGAAGATAGTACTTTTTCAGGTGAAAATATCCGGTGTTTTAAATTTTCAAATAGGCTCAAACCCATGGCACACCTCCTTCGTGTTAATATGACTCTGGCAGAGTCGGTAAGTAAAAACTCTAGCTAAGGCCCAACACCTTAGTAAGATTTACGTAAATATACTATAAGTTAGAGGTTAAGCACATGTCAAGAGTCAATTTTAATAAAAAAGGGCTATGGGATTTATGGAAACCCCGAGAGGATTCAAACGGGGAGGACAACGGACAGGTAACAATAATAGGAGGTTCCGGCCTTTTTATTGGGGCGCCTCTATTATCTCTCATTACGGTCTCCAGGCTAGTAGACATGGTATTTCTTGCCACACCCGAAGAGGACAGGACGACAGCCAATAAAGCACGGTTATTCAGTAAATTGAAATCGGTGATCTGGATACCTCGAAGCGAATTGGATAAATTTATTTTAAAGTCAGATGCGGTATTGATCGGGCCGGGGATGATGCGCTATGCGCGCGAAGGGCAGGCAGGGGAAGGCGGTGTATATGACGATGCGGGGACGGAGACGAAAATGCTAACGCATTACCTTTTGGGAAAACACCCGGATAAAAGGTGGGTGATAGACGGGGGAAGCCTGCAGGTGATGGATGCGGACAGAATTCCGAAAGGGGCAATACTGACGCCGAATAAGCGTGAAATGCAGTTGCTTTCAGGAGAGGGGTCAGAGGTGAGGTATTTGGAAGAGATGGCGAAAAAATACAGCTGTGTGATCGTGGGAAAAGGAGCGGTGGGGTATGCAACTGACGGGCAGACTACTTATGAAATTACGGGAGGTAACGCCGGATTGACCAAAGGCGGTACTGGAGATGTACTGGCAGGGGTGATTGCCGGGCTGGCGGCGAAAAATGAGCCGCTTCTGGCCGCGGCGGCAGGGACATACCTGGTCAAAAAGACAGCCGAGAGTTTGTTTGAAAGGGTGGGATATGCCTACAATGCCGACGATTTGGCCGAAAATGTGTTTGAAGTGTATAAGAACCTGATTGACAGCGATAAATAATAACCGCATAATTACCGTAGAATTAACGCGGACTGGAATTCGGCGACTGCCCACATGTATATTCCCAAATACTCCATAACCACGGAAATACTTAAGAATATCGGGTTGGTGGAAGTGGCGAAGGAGGTAATAGAAAACGCGCCGCTGGTGCCCGGGTGGGAGGCAAAATTCAGAGAAGACGCGGCTCTCAAGGCTGCGCATTACGGGACCGCGCTTGAGGGAAATGACCTGACAATGGGGGAAGCCAGAAAAATATTTGAGGGTGGGGTAGAGACCGTGGACCAGGCTGAAGGGGCGGGAGTATATGCCAGAGCCAGAGATGTTCAGGAAGTAATCAACTACAGAAATGTTTTAAAGTTGATAGAAGGCTGTCGGCAGGGAGGAAAAATAACGGATCGTTTATTCGGCTATACCAGGGAACTGCTTTTGGAAATACACCGGCTGGCAACGGAGAGAATTATTCCGCCGGTCGAAGCCGGGAAATTCAGGACTGCACAGGTGGTATTAAAAAATTCGATTACGGGAGAGGTTGGTTTCCGGCCGCCGGGATCGCTGGATGTGCCGTTTTTGACAGATGATTTATTACGCTGGCTGAATTCCGATTTCGGAAGAAAGGAACACCCGGTACTACGAGCGGGTATCACTCATTATGTGCTCGCGGCTGTCCACCCTTTTATTGAAGGCAACGGGAGAACGGCCAGGGCTTTTGCAACTCTGGTCCTTTATATGGAAGGGTACGATATCAAGAGATTTTTTGCTCTTGAGGAATATTTTGACAAACATTCAGACGATTATTTCGGGGCTTTGTCCGAGGTATCCAACCAGTCTCCGAGACTGGAAGACCGGGATCTGACGCCATGGCTGACGGTATTTACGAAGGCTTTGGCGGCTGAGCTCTCCAGGATAAAGGAGCAGGTCAGGGAATTGTCCGTGGATATCAAAATTAAACAAAAAATGGGTCAGCAGGTGGCCCTTTCCGAGAGACAGATGAAAATCGTAGAATACCTGAATTCAAACGGAGAAATATCCATGGCAGAAGCCAGGGGCGTGTTGTCCATGGTTTCCGAAGATACTATTTTACGTGAACTTCGATATCTGATGGACAAAGGAGTAATTACAAAAAGAGGGTCAACCAAGGCCGCAAGATATTTACTGCAAAAATAAGATGAAATTTGACCCGAACATGTTTTATATCATGCTGGCGTTGCCTATGCTTTTCGGACTGACCTTGGTGGGAGAGGGCATATATCAGTTGAAGCATTATGAGTCCGGCTGGGTGAACGTGCTTTTGGGGGTGGTATTTGTGATCGTCGTGATATTCGGCTATTTTTACGTAATTTCCACAAGCTTCCCATGAAACCAGTATAATATAGACATGGATTTTGCCGGCTTTTCCGGGTATCTGGAAGAATTGGAGAAGACAGGTTCCCGTCTGGAAATGACGAGAGTACTGGCGCAAATGTTTGCCAAAGCTACACCTGATGAGGGCAAGTTGATGGCGTATTTGTCTCAGGGCAGGCTAGGACCGGCGTATGACAATCCGAATATGGGTGTAGCGGATAAACAAGTGGTTAAAGCGATACAGCGCCTGAGTGAAAAAGACGCCGGAAAGTTGTTCAGGGAATATGGGGATTTGGGACTGGTGGCAGAGAAAATAAAATCTCAAATCCCAAGCCTGCCTGCCGGCAGGCAGGTCACCAAATCCCAAATAAATCACAATATTCAAACCCCAAAAGTGCATGAAATGCTGATGGAAATAGCCAAAGCAGGAGGGCTGGGAAGTCAGGAGAAAAAGATACAGCTGATCGGCGACCTGTTAACCCGTTTGGAGCCAAAATCGGCGAAGTACGCAGTCAGGATTATTTTGGGTAAATTGCGAACCGGGTTTTCGGATATGACTGTGCTGGACAGTCTTTCATGGATGATTGCCGGGGATAAAAGCCTTCGTAAAGACCTGGAGCAGATATATAACGTGAGGGCAGATCTTGGGGAATTAGTCGAAAAAGTTAAATCACACATAACAAACCTGCCTGCCGGACGGGCAGGTGACAAATCAAATTCCAAATTCAAGATCCAGAATATGAAGATTGAGCCGGAAGCGGGGACACCGGTGCTGATGGCGAGAGGGGAAAGGGCTGCCTCGGCGCGGGAGATTTGGGAAAGGACGGGTCAAGCGGCGATGGAATACAAGCTGGACGGCTTAAGAATTCAGGCTCATATAAAAAGTGGAAAAGTAAATTTGTTTTCCAGAGGACTGGAAAATGTGACGGAGATGTATCCCGATGTGGTGGATGGACTGGAGAAGCAGATCAAACAAGAGTGCATAGTCGAAGGAGAGATGATTGCCGTGGGGAAAAACGGCAAGTTCCTGACATTTCAGGAAACTGTTCAACGCAAACGGAAGTACAACATTACCGAAATGGTAGGGAAGATCCCCCTTAAACTGTACGTATTTGATATTCTGGCAGCGGACGGAAAAGGCTATTTGGATTTGCCCAATGATAAGAGAAGGGAACTTCTGGAAGCGGCCCTGGATACCCGGAAGGGGGACACCGTCCGGCTGATGCCCAGAAAAATCGCACACGGAGTAACTGATATCGAGAAATATTTTGCCGAAGCGATAAAAGACGGGACCGAAGGGATATTCGTCAAAAAACTGGACAGCGTATATCAGGCCGGCAGCCGGAATTTTAATTGGATAAAGTATAAAAAAAGCTATGACAAATCAACTATTGCCGACACAATAGATGCAGTAGTGATGGGATACGATGCAGGACAAGGAAAAAGGTCGGGTTTCGGGATAGGTGACTTTTTGATAGGGGTATACGAACCAAAAGAAGACAAATATCTGACTGTCGCCAAAATCGGCACGGGGCTGACAGATGAGGAGTGGCGCGAAATGAAAGCTCAAGGTTCAAAGTACAATGTGCCATCGAAACCGGGAAATTACGAAGTAAGTAAGTTAATGGGGTGCGACGTCTGGGTGAAACCTAAAATAGTGGTGGAGATAAAGGCAGATGAAATTACCAAGTCACCGATGCACACTTCCGGTTACGCCCTGCGATTTCCCCGGCTGGTGGGATGGAGGGAAAAACAGCCGGAGGATGCTACATCGGTGGGGGAAATTATCAAGTTATATCAGATGCAGAAGAAGTAACGTAATATAATGTTCAATGAGGGATGGAGGTGATGAGTAAATGGCGGTAAAAAAAGAGGAGAATACTACGAATAATCCCACCTGGTCGCCTAATGCAGCTGCCGCGCTGGGCTATGCACCGTTTGTGGGCTGGCTGGCGGCGATCGCACTGCTTTTGGTGGAAAAAGATAAATCTGTCAGATGGAACGCGGTGCAGGCCCTGATATTTGGGCTGCTGATAATCGTGACCACTTCCATAATGAAAGGTATCATTGTATTAAACCTGCTTTCGCCCTTGGTGTGGATAGCAGGAATGGTAATACAGTTGGTTTGGGTAGTAAAAGCCTATCAAAAACAGGATACCCGAATGCCGTATCTTTCTGAACTAACAGACCGGCTGCTTAAAAAAGCTTATCAATGAACCAGGCGCAAAACTCAATGCTGGAAAAAATCCGGCAGTATGGGGTGTCCGATGAACGGGTGATAACGGTGATGGGGGAGGTAGACAGGGCTGATTTTGTCCTTCCGGAACAGAAACAGTTTGCTTATGAAGACAGACCACTGAATATCGGATACGGACAGACGATATCGCAGCCATATACGGTAGCAAGGATGATAGAACTTTTATTGCCTGCATTGCCTTCAATGCCTCCATTTAGTCAGATGGTACTGGAAATAGGGGCAGGGAGCGGTTACCAGACCGCAATTCTTTCCAGGTTGTTTGAAAGGGTACTTGCCATAGAGGTGATCCCGGAATTGGCTCAGAAAGCGAGACTTAAGATGAATGATTCAGGATTTGAGAATGTAAAAGTAAAAGCCGGGGATGGGAAGGAGGGGTGGGAGGAATATTCTCCGTATGATGCTATTATTTCTGCGGCGGATGCAGCTGAAGTACCGGATGCCTGGGTGGAACAACTAAATACCGGAGGCAGAATTGTTTCACCCGTGAGAGGGGAGATGGTGCGGCTGACCAAGATGACGGAAGGGAGTTTTATTAAAGAGAATTTCGGAAAATTCAGTTTTGTACCCCTAGTTTGATCATATTGCACGGTTTTTTCCGGACCGGTAATCGCGCTTGAAGTAATTATTTGTCACCGCGCGTTACCTACATACTTGTTACGCCCCGTACTATACCCGTATCCCTGTGTCAGATCACGGCGTGACTGCGTAAGTTCCTTCAAAACCATGCAACACGATCGATTTCGGGTAGAATAGTAAAAGGAAACTTATGAAAATAATTGTCGGTCTGGGAAATCCGGGGGCGGAGTACGCGCTGACAAGGCACAATGCCGGCATGATGCTGGTGGATAAGATGGCGGACACCTTGTCCGGGGAAAGCAGTTATGGGTGGAGGAAGTTTTACGGGATATACGTTTTTAAAACTCCGGAGGTGGTGCTGGCTAAAACGGGGAATTATTTTATGAACCAATCGGGAAGCCTGATTAATGATTTAAGAAATTTGAAATATGATTTCCGGGATTTGTACGTGGCGCATGATGATTTGGACCTGAACCTGGGCGATTACAAGATTCAATTCGGGAAAGGTCCCAAAGTCCACAACGGAGTGAATTCGGTGGAAGAGGCGCTGGGGACAAAAGATTTTTGGAGGGTAAGAATTGGGATAGATAAGAGGGCGGGAGAGCAGGAGAGTAGTAGAACAGGAGAAGAATATGTATTGCAAAAATTTACGGCAGAGGAAAGAGAAACACTGGAAGAAGTATTGGAAAAAATAATGAAGGGGTTGACGTGAGCCGGGAGGGTGAAGGAGTAGGCTACCCTACCGAAGTGGGAGTAGAAAAGCAGGTGCTTAAAGGGTTGGTATTGAATACCATATTGAGGGATTTGGGGCGCGGTGCGGTAATGCTGTTTCTGCCTGTGCACTTATACCGCGTGGGAGGGATAGACCTGCTTTTAAAATATGTAATCGTGTCCCGGGGGACAGAGATTTTGATCGGGCATCATATGGCAAGGATAATCGGAAAGGTGGGTTTTAAGGCGGCAGTTATCATGTCGGGAATATTGGGCGGAGTAGTATATACATTGTTTAAATATGCTGCGGATGAATGGTGGTGGGTGGCTGTGGCAGGCAGCCTGGCTGCGGTATCAATTATTTCCTACTGGATTCCCCACCATTTGCTGTTTTTGGAAACAGATAAAGAAAGATTTGGTGAACGGGCCAGCTGGCTTTCCATAATTGCCAGATGGAGCCAGGTATTGGGACCGCTGGCGGGAGGATTCCTGATTGTCAGACTGGGCTTTGGCGGATTGTTTGAGTGGGGAGTAATAATGCTCCTGTTGTCCACTCTGCCTATCTGGCTTCTTGAGCCGGACAACCTGAAATGGAAATTTCATGTAGCTCACTACTGGAAAAAGCTGGAAGGAAAGTGGTTTTCCCGGGATCTTCTGGCTTATATGGGATATGGGATGGAAGAAACAATGCTGGAGGTAATGTGGCCGGTATTTTTGTGGGAAATACTCAAATCCCCGGTGGTACTGGGCGGCTACAAAAGCCTGGTCCTTGTGGCGTCTTCACTGATGGTATTGATTGTCGGCAAACGGCAGGATAAAGGCAGTCTGGGCTGGCTATTCGTGCCGGTAACGGCGATTTTATCCGGTATATGGATTGTGAGAGGACTATGGAGTAACCCGTTGGGACTGGTAACACTTGACGTGATAGACGGGTGGGCGGCGATCCTGATGGTTTTGCCGTTTGGGGTTTACGCTTTGCGCAGGGCAAAGGTGGCAGACAGTCCGCTGTATATAGTGGAAAGAGAGGCAGGCCTTAACCTGGGAAGGGTGGTAGCGGCGGGGATATCGGCGGTAATTATCGGGCTTGGCGGAGGGTGGAGCCTGATGGTGTTGATAGGAGTAGCGGGGCTCTGGCTGATGAATCTGCTGCCGAAGACGGAAGCAGGATAGAATTTGATTTTGATTTGCATTTTGCCGGATCGGTAATCGCGACTTTTTTGTAAGTATTGTCTTCCCGCGTTACCTACATGCTCGACGACTTGAATAGTTTGGTGTAAAACTGGATAACCTGAAGTCGTCTGCGCAAGTTCCTTAAAACGCAAATCAAAATCATATATTAAATTTTCTTTATGAAATCTTTAAAACAATTGATTGACGACAAAAAACCGGTAGACAGGAACAAGTTTGTCACACGTGAATACCAGGATTACGGCTACCGGCTGGCGATGGAACTTGGGGATCCGAAGCATAAATCCCTGTATATTCGCCTGGCGAAGGAAACGAAAAGGGCGATTCTGGAGCAGTGCAGGAGTTATGTAATGGACTCAAACGCGGAAAACAAGGGAGCTCTTTTTATGTGGAAGCTGAAGGAGGTAAGAAAAGCAGGAGTCAGCCAGGGGTCAGATGTAGGTCAAGATAATACCGGCCAGTAAAAGGATAATGTCGGGTATATGAAAATTGACGATGAGAGGTTTGCCACGGAAGCTAAACATTTGATGAAACATTACCCTTCGGGGCCCTGGGCTGAGGACATAGCGAAAAAGTTGGGAGTACCGGGACTTTATTTTACCGGTGACCAAATTGCAGGATTACTGGATGCGAGAAGAAATCGTCATAACGAGGTACATAAGAGGGTGAATATTATGGCCGGACAGATATTATTTTGGAATACCTGTGCACAGGCATTGAAAATGGGGAAACGCCTGCCGGAATTCAGCAGGAGCAGGATTGTGGATGACCCGGGAGTTACTTGGGAAGAAGCGGCTGAAGCGCGGGGGAAAAGCGTGGAGCAGATTGTGGAAGAATATCGAAAAAACAATGAAATTTATTGGGATAGGGTGTGGAGCGAACTTGAAGAGACCGGCATTGCCGGATATTTGTGGAACGGAATGGCTCACAACCATTTTAAACTAGCCCGGAGACTGAAACTGGAACCATGATGATATTAGGCAGCGGGGAGGGAATTGATTCCGGCCAGGGCTGTTCGTGGGCGTTATAATTTCTTCCCCAACGGGTCTTTATTTCCTCGATATATTCCCTATTTGAATCCCAAGCCTGACGGTCTTTCCGGTTTATAAAGCGATGGGCATTCCAGCCGTTGCGATGGTAGTCGTTGTCGGTAATGGATAGATTTTTGAACCAGGACGGGGGCATATGGGATAGATCTTTGACAGCATGGACTATCTGGCCGGGGGTGAGGGAGTGGTGGCTGCCGCGGTAAAGACGGCGAAGGTCATTGAAAAGTCGGGATCTGTCTTCCCGGTTGTCGGGAAGCTCCAGGTATTCGATGGCACGGGTGAGAAAGTAATTTAAAACCCAGAAAACCTCCAGATTGCGGTCAGTTTCCGCTGCCCGTACAAGTATGGGCAGCATGCCTGTCTGCCCCAGGTTTTTTAAGGCATCTCTGTCCAGGTGTTTGAATATCCCGGGTGAAGATAGTTCCTTGATGAATGAATTACAGACAGATGCAGCCTGTTCCGGGGTGGGTTTCAGATGGGAAAAAGTCCCTGCCACTCCTTTGGCCAAAAGATGAACCTGGCGCTCGGGTTCATAAAGCCCGTAAGAACCTACACGATGCAGCAATTTAACAGCTTTGCCTACCACCCGCCAGTCCTGCCGGGCAATCAAGTATTGACCAAAAGGAATATCTATCCGGTGAGGATCCATATCCAGGGAGCCGCAGAAGTCGGTGCAATAAAAAGTGTTTCCCAGTAGGGAGATGGTAACGGTATCGGGAAAATCGTCGCCGTCGAAAATCTTGGCCGTGACAGGGTGTGTATGATCCCGGTTGAGATGAAACTGGAGGGGAATGCCTGAACCCGTTGGGATGGGGAAAGTTGTCAGGTCTTTTGCTCCCCGGCAGGGTATGAATTCACCCAACGTAAAGACACTTTGCAGGTAATTTCGGATAGGGGGAGTGTCGGCCAGCAGGCAATCAAAGTCGGAACCTCTAAATTCCGGGTAATCCCTCAAGCGAAAATACTCATAATGGATGCGGTGGAAATGCCGGGGATTTACCCGCTTTTCGATTTCCAGGCGTTTCCAGCGGGCGAAGCTGCCAAAAAAGGTGGGGGGGAAGCTCCCGGGGCTAATGCCGGATAGGTCGGTCCAAAGCTGTGGCAGCGTTCCGGTTTCCCGGCTTATTTCTTCAAGGGAAAGGGGATAACCTTTTTTAGCTATCTGCCGGTTTACCTCTGATGCCGGAGTCATCCCCATCGCTTCAACTTCCGGCATAGCAATGGGGTCGTAGAATCTGTACCTGTCCCAACCCAGATGGCAAAGAGGCAGAGGTTTTTGGGCACGGACTTCATAACTGCGCTCGTTGGGTTGGGAAGATTCTTTAGGCATGGACTGAAATTTTGTAGCCCCGGTTCCTTAAGGTCAGGATCTGATAAGGGGTGCCGGACAGCTTTTTTTTAAGGTTGCTGATGGAGCGGTCTATAGCCCAGTCTGAATATTTTTCCGCGGCCAGCTTGCCCCAGATGACTCCGGCGATCTCGTCCCGGCTGACCACCTGATGGGGATGAGCCTGGAAGTAATCGAATATCAGTTTTTGCTGGGCTGTCAGCTGGGGAACTGAAGGACCTGCCAAGGTGGTTTCCCGGGAATGTACGGGAGGCGGGAGCAGGGGAATGGAAAACGGGCTGTTTTGTTTGTCCAGGTATGTCAGACTGTCCCAGATCATTTGGACAATCGAATCTATTTGCGGATGATTTTTGGTCTGCGAGAGCAGCTGCAATTCGGATAAGGTAAGGGAGATTAACAATTTGTAGAGTACGTAATGTCCGCCTGAAAGGGTCGAGGCCAGGGAATGGACCGGGGCAGAAATTTTTTGTCCGGAAAAAAACTCCAGCCGGGAGCGGGTATAGTCCAATTCTGCCTGATCAAACAGCGGGAAGTCGATGATATTTTCCTCTATTGCGAGTTTGAGCGGGGAAAGGAGTGGCTGGTTTTTCTTTTCCAAAAGAACGGGAGAACCGATGAAACAAAAGACTATGAAAGACTGTGGGGGGTGGCGGAAAATTCCCCATAACCTTTGAAGAGTCCGGATGGATTCAGGGTTGGTCAACATTTTTTCCGCTTGATATAGAACGATCACCAGATGATGGTCTCTGGAGATACTTGTAAGAGCTGCTTCCAGCCCAAGCAGCGAGAGCAGATCATCCGAAGTGCGCAGACGGTTTTCCAGTTCTGTTTTGGCACCGGGGGAAAGGAGGGACGATTGCAATAGTTTAATACTGAGGGTATTGATCAAGCGGCGGGGGGAAAGGTTTTCGTCTTCGAGAACCAGGAAGGTAAATTTATTATTATCTATAAAT
>Ga0209518_1001918_pt1 | contig 20797 bp, 20 predicted proteins | sample RifGroB1_FD_183993 | JGI IMG/M metagenome (GOLD analysis project Ga0209518, IMG submission 183993) | Groundwater microbial communities from Rifle, Colorado, USA - Groundwater B1 (SPAdes) (version 2) | ecosystem: Environmental > Aquatic > Deep subsurface > Groundwater | place: Rifle, Colorado...
ATGTAATTCCATGGGAAAAGAGCCGGCATTGCTGAGCTATGAGGATTGTGGCAGTTCGTGCAGTTGAACTCCGGAACGTATTTTTCCAGGTCTCCGTCATCCCACATCGGGTCGCGCTCAATCCAGTAGGGGTGTCCCGCTCCGCTTCCGACCGCTGCTGATGCCGCTACCGGGTGTCCACCGTCCATACCAAGAACGGTCTTCTGATGGCAGCTCAAGCAGAGTTCCGTCACGGGTGCTCTGAGTTTTTTGGATGGCGTCGTATCGAGGTCGTGCTCGAAGTGGCAAATGGTGCAATCCGCTACGGCTGGTTCATGTATGTATTCCTTGTCCAGTACGTCATGACAATCCGTGCACGACATTTCGGCGAAAGCCGAGCCGGGCAAGCAGACAGCGCTGAAAAGGACCAGCAGAGCGGTGCAGCTCGGCATTCTAAGGTTCAACATACGGGGCCTCCAAACGCCGAAGTCATATCATTTTGGTCTGTTATCTGCAACTTTAAGATTTGCCAGTAAATTCATCTGCTTGCATTGTTTACTTGCTGAGCTATGAACCTTGAAATTCGTACCGTCCGATGAAGCACTTCATTCCCAAAGCCGGGCACGTTTGGTATGCCGGAAATACCGGGAGAATTGATTCATGTTTCACAGGGCTTTGCACGGGTTCATTGAAGTGGTTTGCGGCAGCATGTTCAGCGGGAAAACCGAGGAGCTGCTTCGACGCGTCAGGCGCGCGCAGATTGCGCGACAGAAAGTTCAGGTTTTCAAGCCGGCCATCGACATCCGTTACAGCCAGGATCATGTGCAGAGCCATGATTCCAACCGCGTCGCATCCAGGCCGGTCCAGAGTGCCCGGGAGATTCTGGATCTCGTTGATGACAACACGCGTGTGGTTGGAATCGATGAGGCGCAGTTCTTTGATGATGCCGTCGTCGATGTGGCGCAGAAGCTCGCGTATCGGGGCATGCGAGTGATCGTGGCAGGACTCGATATGGATTTCAAAGGCCAGCCGTTTGGCCCGATGCCGAAACTGCTCGCCGTCGCTGAAACGGTCACCAAATTGTCCGCCGTTTGTGTTGTCTGCGGAAACCCTGCTTCGCGCACTCAGAAGGTGGTCGGTGGTGACGAGCGCATCGCGGTCGGCGCGAAGGAAATGTATGAAGCGCGTTGCCGCTTTTGTCACGAACCGGACGTCATCGATCGCACCTCACCCAGCGAGTCGCTACCAGCCCAGGCTCAGTAAAGAAAGAAGGGATTATGAGCGGCCTCACCTTTCCCCGTCCCGATTGTCAGTTCAATGAGGTTCCGTATTTTCTGTCCGAGATGGAGCATCGTTACGGCGATAACGTCCATATTCTTTCAGATCCGTTTCTGCTTTCGCATCTTGCAAGGCTTTGCGCGGAGGAGACCACCCAGCCGGTCATCAACGAGCTGGTCACTACTCTTTACAGTTCCTTGTTGAAGGTGGTTGTGAACCGTGAATTTCCGACTCGCCGGGCGGCAATCCGAAGCCGGATGGCGAGCGCCCATGCTGAGGCGGTTTATCAGGGCCCGATCATTGACCCTGAAGTTCCCGTAGTATCCGTCAATCTTGCTCGTGCGGGCACGATTCCATCGCATATCTGCTACACCAGCCTGAATTATTTCATGAATCCCAAACGCGTCCGGCAGGATCACATCAGCATCGCCAGGCAGACGGACGAGCGTGAAAAGGTCACCGGCAGCCAGATTTCGGGACATAAGATCGGCGGGACAGTGGACGACTCGATCGTGCTTTTCCCGGATCCGATGGGAGCGACCGGCGCCTCCCTGGTCGAGACCATAGACCTGTTCAAGAAGCGCGGCAAGGCGCGCAAATACATTGCCATTCACTGCATCATCACTCCGGAGTATCTGCGCAAAATTCAGTCCCATCATCCGGAACTCTTGGTGTACGCTATTCGCCTGGACCGAGGCTTATCGCCCCCGGAAGTGCTGGACACCGTGCCCGGAACGCACTGGGATCGCGAACGCGGTTTGAACGATAAACACTACATCGTCCCCGGTGGCGGGGGCTTTGGGGAGATCATGAACAATGCCTACGTCTGAAAAAACAAAACAGCCGAAAATCCTCATCCCAGACGTGAAGCTCCATGCTCGCCTCGCTGAAATCGCGCAGGAGATCAGTCATGATTATCGCGGCAAGGAAATCGTCGCGATCTGCATCCTGAAGGGCAGCTTCGTTTTCTTCTCGGATCTGATCCGTCTGATTGATGTGCCGATGACTTGTGAGTTTCTCGGGGTATCGAGCTATGGCAACAAGATGGTTTCCTCGGGTGAAGTGAAGGTGACCCTGGATATCAACGAACCGCTCGAGAACAAGCATGTGATCGTGTTCGACGACATCGTCGACTCAGGGCTGACGCTCACGTACATCATGAATTCGCTACGCGCCCGCAACCCCGCTTCCGTCAAAAGCTGCGCACTGCTCCTGAAACCTGAGTGCCTGAAGACCGAGGTCGAGGTGGATTACGTCGGGTTCAAGATCGGCAAGGAATTCGTCGTTGGTTACGGCATTGATTACGCCGGACAATTCCGGGGACTTCCTTACGTCGGCTACATCGAGCAAGGGCACTGACGTGAAGTCGCTGGTGATTCGGTCCCACGCGCCAACGCGAATTGACCTGGCCGGTGGCACGGTCGATCTTTGGCCGCTTTATCTGTTCCTGAAAAATCCCGTCACGATGAACGTGGCTATCGACCTGTATGCCGAAGCCGAGCTTCGCACGACCTCTGGCAATGAGATCGTTCTGAAAACGATTGATCAGGGGACGGAAAGCCGACACACCTGGGAAGAGCTCTTATCCGACCAGGAAAGTGAAGGGATCGCGCCAGGCCTGCAGCTCCATTACAAATTGCTCCGATACTTCGCCCGCTGGCGAGTTGAATCAGGACAGCCGCTGTCATCGTGGAATAACGGTCTTGTGCTCTCGACTCAGGCCAAGAGCCCCGCAGGAGCCGGATTGGGTGGTTCATCGACATTGAGTGTCGCGCTCGTCGGAGCCCTTGCGAACTGGGCGAAATGGGGCAACGGTGAGGCCTCGCAGAATGGAATTGATCCGATCCGTGACGGAGAACAGCTCGTCGAAATCGTTCGGGACGTGGAGACCACCGTCATTCAGGTTCCAGCCGGCGTTCAGGATTATTATGGAGCCATGTTTGGTGGGCTTCAGAGCCTGCGTTGGAACGCGGGTTCTCACAAGCGGGAGTGGCTGCCGGACAGTGCTTTAGCCGGTCTTGAGGACAGGCTGCTTCTTTTTTACTCAGGCCAGTCCAGGAATTCCGGGATCAACAATTGGGCGCTTTTCAAGGCATTCATTGACGGCGAGTCTTCGGTGCGCTCGAAATTCGGACGAATCGCGGAAGCCGCGGGTCGCCTGGATGCCGCGCTCCGGAAGCAGGATTGGGAGCTTTCGGCTGACGCAATTGCCGATGAGTGGAGTGTTCGCAGAACTCTTGCGCCTGGAATCAGTACACCTGAGATCGATCGGGCGTTTCAGAGCGCCAGCAGTGCCGCGAAATCCGAGCGGATCGCGGGAAAAGTCTGCGGTGCCGGGGGCGGCGGTTGCGTGTTCATGTTCGTTCCCTCTGGAAATGAAGAGTTGAAAAATAAAGTACGCGACGCCTTCCTCGCTGAAGGCATGCGGCAACTGCCGCTCAAAACCTGCGCAAAGGGTCTTGAAGTTCAGGTGAGCCGTGCGTGAATCCCGGCGGTACCTCGGCTTGGAGCTGGCCGGGGCTAAAAACCAGAAAACGGCACTCGCGGTTCTGGAATACTACCCGAAGGAACAGAAGACTTTCTTGCTCGATATCTTCGATCGGATCGTCGCTGCTGAAGAGCAGAGCGCGGACGAAGCCCTGGTTGAATTGATCCAGGATTTTCGCCCGGCCACCAGCAGTACGGCTGTCGTGACCCGGATGGGGGTCAACGTGCCGATGGAACTTCCTCCCTGCATCGGCTGCATTCGCCGCAGTTGCCCGATGCCCGGTCACTGTTCGATCCACGCTGTGAAATGGATGCGGGAATTCTCCAGGAAAAACTATCGGCAGCTTGGACGTAAATCCGTACGCGAGTTTACGCCCTATACGCAGCGGCCAGTCGAGCTTTACATCCGGGATCAGGTTCTTGCCCAGCTTCCGCCCGCGAACCGTTTCGAGATCGACGAGGCTTTGGGCGGTAATAAGGCCCCGTTGACTGCCAGGATGATGTTTCTCCTCAGGCACCTCAAGTCTGTGGATTGCCATGAGGTCTGGCCGAAGCTCAGTGTCTCGCTCCTGGCACTTGAGCTTGGTCTCAGCCGGCGCCTTGTCGCCAGCTATCGTAATCTTGAAGAAGGTGCGCATTCGCGTGAAGAGATTCTGGAGCACCTTGCCCACGAGTATGGGGTTTTTATTTACGAGAGAGACATTCAGAAGCTTGCGCACAGTTTACCGGCGTTTGATGCCTTTATCTGTGCCTTCACCATTCTGCTGATGGATGAAGGCAGGTGCGCGAAAATGCCGGCCGGCTTTCCGCATTCGGCATGGGTCCAGTTTCCCCAGCTGACTAAAACGGGGAAAACTTGAGATGCTGACCTACACGATTCGCAGGCTCGGCAGTGCGATTCCTCTTTTGTTCCTGCTTGCGGCAATGACTTTCTTCCTGCTGCGACTGGCGCCCGGCGGGCCTTTCGATGGCGACCGCGCTTGGCCTCCGGAGGTCAAAGCGAACATTGAACGGCAGTACGGGCTTGATCTTCCGATTCATATCCAGTTCGGCAAGTGGGTCTATGGCGCCGTTCAGGGTGACCTGAAAACGTCCTTTCAGTTCGTCGACCGCCCGGTCACGGAAATCATAGCGGGCACTCTTCCCGTATCCATTTATTTGGGCACGGCGGCGCTTCTGTTTTCGATTCTTGTGGGCGTGCCTCTGGGCGCGGCGGCCGCGGCCCGGCAGAACACCTGGATTGACAACGTCGCCATGTTCATCGCGACCTCGGGGATCAGCATTCCGAGTTATCTGGTGGCGAGTCTGCTCGTCATCGTCTTCGCACTTTGGATGCCCTGGTTCCCGCCGGCCCTTTGGGAGGAGCCTTCGTCAGTCGTTCTGCCGGCACTGACTCTGGCGTGGCGGCCGATGGCCATGATCGCGCGCCTGACTCGTGCGTCGATGCTCGAGACGTTCCGGGCGGACTTTGTGCGCACGGCTCATAGTAAGGGCGTTCCGGAGGCCCAGGTCATCTTCAAGCATGTGCTGAAGAATTCCCTGATCCCGATCATCACCTTGATGGGGCCGATCGTCGCAAATCTCCTTACCGGATCGTTTCTTGTGGAATTCGTGTTCGAGATTCCTGGCATGGGCAAGCATTTCGTCCACGCGGTGCTGAACCGTGATTACCCTTTGGTGATGGGCGTCACGCTTGTTTATGCGGTGATTCTCGTGGCCTCGAACATGTTTGTGGATCTGGTTTATGCCTGGGTGGACCCAAGAATCCGGTTGGAGCGCTGACGTGGGAAACAGTTCAGATCAGAAATGGCGGGGATTCAGAAGGTTCTTGAAAAACCGTCTGGCCGTCGTGAGTTTTTTCTTCATCGCCTGGATCAGTCTGATGGCGGTCTTCGCGCCCATGGTCACCCATTATACCTATGACGAGCAGAACATCTCTGAGAGGCTGCAGACCCCCTCGACCACTCACTGGCTTGGGACGGATCACCTGGGCCGCGATGTTTATAGTCGCATCGTTTACGGCGCGCAGATGTCGCTTGAGGTCGGCCTCTTCACTGCTTTGTTCGCTCTCATTATCGGAACACTGACGGGCGCCATCGCGGGTTATAAAGGCGGCTGGGTTGATCATGTGATCATGAGGATCGTGGATCTTTTTTACACCTTTCCCTCTCTTCTTCTGGCCATTCTGCTGATGCTCCTGCTGGGTCGTGGAGTGACCGGGATCGTGCTTGCTCTTGGGCTTACGGCCTGGGTGGTGCAGGCCCGGCTTGTTCGTGGACAGGTCCTGCAGGCTCGCGAGATGGCCTATGTGGAAGCCGCTCGGGCGATGGGCGTGCGGGACGCGGTGGTGATCTTCCGTCACATCCTCCCGAATCTCTGGGGGCCGATCATTGTTTCCCTCACGATGCAGATTCCGTCAAATATCATGTCCGAAAGTTTCCTGTCCTTTATCGGGCTCGGAATTCAGCCGCCTTATTCCAGCTGGGGGACGCTCGCCAACGAGGGGTTCCGCGCCATGCGGAGTTATCCGCACCTGATTATCTTCCCTGGCGGAGTGCTCTTTCTGACCATGCTGGCGTTCAATTACCTGGGAGACGGCCTTCGGGACTGGCTGGATCCGCAAGGTGAGCGCGGAATTTGACGTCCAGACCAGTCACTCTTGAAGCAAGCCTGCGTCCAGTGAAAGCGGTACGAATTTGTTTGCCGCATTTCCAAGGAAAGAATTGAAATCACCTCCGGCCCAAAGCGATGAACCACTCACCACGAGTACGCTGACGGAATTATCAAAGGGGTCAGCAGACGCAGGATTGAAGGAGGTGTCGATGTCTCCGGTGCTGGTATCCAGTTTGGCAAGATTGATCGAGGAATCTATACCTCTGTACGTGCTGAACCAGCCTCCCACATAAAGCGAACCGTCATTTACCGCCAGCGTCTCGACCGCTGAGTCGAATCCATTCGCGCCCACCGGGCTGAATGTGGTGTCGATCGCTCCCGTCGAAAGATTCAGCTTTGCAAGATTCATCGCGGAGCCCATCACGCCTTTGTATGAGCTAAACAGGCCGCCCACAAAAAGCGAGGTGTTGTCCACCGCGAGCGCATAAACCTCCCAGTCAAATCCGTTCGCCCCCACGGGACTGAACGTGGTGTCGATCGCGCCTGTGGTCAGGTTCAGCATAGCCAGTTTGTTTGCGGAATTCGCCACTCCCCGATAAGCAGAAAACTTGCCTCCGACGTAGAGGGATGTGCCGCTTACGGCAAGAGCGTTGACGGTGTTCGCAACACCGCTGAAGCCATTTGCGTTGGCCCCTATAGGACTGAAAACCGTATCTATCGTTCCCGTCACAAGGTCCAATTTCGCCAGCCGGTTTGCGGAATTCGCCACGCCCTTGTACGAGTCAAACATGCCTCCGACGTACAGGGAGTCGGCGGAAACCGCCAGCGCACGGACATTGGCGTTGAAGCCGTTCGCGGAGGCGCCAACAGGAGAGAACGTCGTGTCAATGGCGCCTGTCGCCAGATCCAGTTTTGCAAGGCCGTTCGCGGAGTTCGCCACTCCTTTGTATGCGGAAAAATAGCCCCCAACGTAAAGAGAGGTGCCGCTGATTACAAGCGCAGTGACCATGGAACTAAAGCCGTTCGAAGAAGGGGGGCTGAAATCAGAGTCGAATTCCCAGGTGGTTGCGTCAAATTTCGCGATATTGTTTGCGGACTGGCCGCCGTAGCCTGAGAAGTCACCGCCCAGATAGAGCGCAGTATCGCTTGCCGCAACCGCTGAAACCAGTTCGTTGAAGCCGTTCAGGGACGAGCCGGTTGGGCCAAACGTCGTGTCCATTGTGCCGGTGATCAGATGAATTTTTGCAATATTGTTGGCGGTGGTGCCTTTATAGGCGGAAAAAAAACCGACGACATAGAGCCATTCGTTATTTGCGGCAATGTCGTACACGGCGCCGTTTGTACCGTTCGCTGAGGCGCCGATGGGGCTGAAGGCGGAATCAATTGCCCCTGTTGCAGCATCGATTTTGGCAAGATAGTTCGCGGAGTTCTCGACGCCTTTGTAGGAGTTGAAGTAGCCGCCGATGTAAAGAGAACCATCTTTAACCGCGAGTGACTCGACGTTAGCGTCAAATCCATTCGCTATCAGGCCCACCGGGCTAAAGACGGTATCAATAGTGCCGGTCGCAAGATCAAGTTTTGCAAGATGGTTCGCGGAATTCGCGACACCTTTGTAGTCCGTGAAGTAGCCGACTGCAAAAAGCGAGGTGCCCTCTATCGCGAGCGCTTTAACGAAATTATTGAACCCGTTCGCGGTAGCGCCTGCGGGACTGAACGCGGCATCGAGTTCGCCTGTGGCGAGCTGAAGTTTGGCAAGGCGATTCGCGGAATTCACCACGCCCTTGTATGCGGTGAAAGTGCCGCCGACGTAGAGAGATGATCCGGCGATCGCGAGCGAAGTCACGCTATTGTCAAATCCGTTTGCGGTGGCGCCTGCTGGGCTGAAACCAGTGTCAATTTCTCCTGACGCGAGATCGAGCTTGGCAAGATAGTTCGCCGAATTCGCAATCCCTTTATACGCCGTGAAAGCGCCTCCGAGATAGAGCGATGTGCCATTCACCGCAATGGCGTGGACCGCTCCGTCGAATCCGTTCGAATCGGGAGGGCTGAAATTGGTGTCGAGGGCACAAGTAGTAGCGTCAAGCTTCGCCAGATAATTGGCCGGCTGCCCTTGGTATCGCGTGAAGTAGCCCCCCACGTAAATCGAAGAGCCGCTCTTCACGATGGCGGTGATGCCTGAATCGAAACCTGTCTTCAGATCGCAAGTGGGCAGAGGATTTCCTGTCAGGTCGAGTGCGATGATCCTGGGAGCATTCAGCGGATTCACGGCGGAGAACTGCCCACCGATATACCAGGAAGTGCCATCGGTTACCGCGGCTTTTACCGCCCCATTTGTTCTGAATCGAATATTGTTGATAATTGCATTCGCGGAGTTGCCGATGGAGTCAGTGACCTTGACGGTGGACAGCCCTGGCGACGCGGGGGTCGTGTACATTCCAGAGGAGGGATCCACGGAGCCCGACCCAGAGAGCATCGAATAATCATAGCTCGGTACTCCTCCTTGTCCTTGAATGGGATAGGGGTAGTTTGATCCAATCACCGCGGTGAGGGAGAGCGGACTGATAGTCACCGCAGGATTCACGGTGGCGGTGGCATCTGACGTTCCGCCGGCGTGATCAGTGATACGGATCGTGTACACGCCTGGCGTTACTGGAGAGGTATAGGCGCCCGTAGCGGGGTCGACCGATCCTCCGCCGACGGACACGACCGAGTAGGTGTAGGGGGGCACGCCTCCGCTCCCGACAAAGGTAAAACTATTGCCCGCGGCCAGCGTTTTTGTTGTCGGAGAGATTGCAAGAGAACTGATCCGCATCTCCTCAGAAGTGAGTGCTTCGTTCGGAAGGCGCATGATGGTGGGAGAGCATGCCGACGCGAAAACTGCGGAAATCCCGAACAATCCCCAAATGCTGAGTCGTCCCCGGCCCTGACGCGAACCCATACGTCTATTGTCGGCTGTTTGACAATATTACTCAAGTACTAGAATTGCGAGTCGAACGTTTGGGTTGCGTCGTAATTACAGCTACTTAGGATCTTAACAGTCTGTATTGAAGGATTAGAACGCAATTCCGGCAGTCGCACCGATAAACTCGTTCCGTTCTCTTTCGCCTTGGACTCCAAAGGAGCTCGAGCTGGCTTTCATACCGCCGTAGATTCGGCGTCCGCTCGTGCGTTTGACCAGGAGCTCGCCAGAAAATTCCTTCGTGGGCCCGATGTCATCGTTCAGTGATCCGATCAGATTCACGGCCATTCTGAGTTCGGCTTCCGTCATTGCAGATAGTTTTTTGGTGAGAGACGCCTTGGCGCCCGCCTGGATCCCGAAACCTGAGCCAGACAGGGTTTTCTCGCCACGCGTGATGTCCTGGTCCAGCTGCGTGAGAGCAGCGATGAGTTCTGTTTTGAGCTTGAAATCATCCTTCAGGTCGCGCTGGCCGGTTCGCGAGGCACTGATCACGGAAAACTTCTGAGAGTGCGAGCTGTCGCCGTTATTGTGAGAGGAGTTGTTGATATCGAATTCGGCGACATTGACCTTCACGTTACCTTCCCGATATAAATCCGGAAAAATAGCAAGTTTTGCCCTGACTCGTTCGGTCCTTCCGCCTTCAAGCCCGATTCCGAATTTTCGTCCATAATCGTCCGCTGCATCGAAATCCACCTTGAAGGCGTTGCCGCCTTCGTTGGCGCCGGTCGAAACGCTGAAGTCGGCATTTCCTGATTTGGCGAAAGTGGTGGCGGGAGTGAAGGCAATCAAAGCCAATGCAGCGATAAACGAAGTATTCAGAAATTTCATAAATCCCCTCTTGTTCATGTTTGCAGGGAACTATTGCAAAGCGGCGGCCAGCCCCGCTGCGCATCGAAACCGCTGAAACAAAGCTGATTTCGCCTTAGTCTGTCTCCGGACCTGTTCACGGATTTGTCATTCGCGAGACAAAGAACAATGTGTCCGGAATGACCTGAGTGGAACAAAAAAAATGAGAAGGATTATCTTGCAGCTGCCATCGAACCCACGGTTGGGATCGAAGCGGAATTCGCTGCTGATGAATCCGAGGACTTTCCCAGCATCCGGTCGGAAACAGCTGATCCGGTTTTCGAGTCTTGCACCTTCAGCTCTTGCAAGACGTCCAGGAACGAGTTTACCGCCGCTTTGTCGGCATTCCAGGCCGCGACTTTTTTGGTGATTTCGTTATCAATGTCTTGCGTCGTGTTGATGGCGCACGCAGTGCCGGGCGTGTGCACGAAAATCAGAACAAGTTCTTTGCTTTTGCCTTTGTGGTCATGAAAGATCGCTTTAGCCCTGAACTCCAAGGCTGTCGATGTTGTCACATAATTCAGCCAAACCTTGTTTACGGCGGCTTTTTCCTGCTTGAATGGTTCTGAAGCAGCCAGTGCCTTCAATTGTTTGAGAGCGCAAGCGCGTTCTTCAGTCGTCATCAGGCTTTCGATGCTTTTCTTGTCCGTCAGGGTGCCCTGAATCGAATGCCCGTTTTTGATCGTGTAATACACGATCTGGGGATCGGCTGCGAACGTGGCTCGTGGTGCGGCGATGGCTCCCAATATAAACATTACGGAAGCGAATACGAAATTTTGATAAGTGGCTTTCATACTCTCCTCCGTTATTACTGAAGAAGGAGCAAAGCTTATGCCGCCCTTGACGGCGAAGACTTGTTCAATAAATGAAGCAGTGTCGCTCGCGACACATTAAAAAAACCTGGTCAGCTGTTGAGGAGATTGTGCGATGCGATTATGGGACCGGTTATTCGACCCATCGGCCTCGAGTGAACCGGATCGTCATATAGATCTGTATCGCCAGCAACAGGAGGAGAAGGAAAGCGTAACCCCAGAATCGGCGGCTTCTTGGATTCCAGCGAAGGGAGAACCCGGGTTGGTGAGCAAAGGCGAGCGCCAATAAAATAAACAAAGTGTGGCCATGTCGTGCCACGCTGATGAAATCAGCATGGGCTTTGGACGAGACCAGCAGATAGTGCATGCAAATCACCGAGAAGTAGAAGCCGGCGCGTACTTTCCATGCGGGGTCCGAGCGCATCGCCAGCAAGAGGCCGATCATGGTCATGGGCGCGATGCTTCGATCGAGAGACAATTCGGTTGTTTCGAAGAAGAAACGTGGAAGATAATTGAGCGGGCGGAATACCGCCCAGGGATCCTGGTAGACGCCCCAGCCCACGCGGCTCGAGATCATGTAAAAATCCCAGCGGCCAAACTCCAGCTGACAAAAGAGGAAGAATCCGGCCGTTCCAAGAAATGCGATTCCTGTCGCGGCCACCGCCCAAGACAGGTCCTTTCGCATTGAAGACGGGGGCCTTTCGCCCGAGTATCTGTTTTGAGCCCATTGCCGGAGTACCGGATAAAGCAATATCGGCAAGCCCATCAGGCGAGTGGAACACATTCCGAATCCAAGAAGGCCGGTGAGGCTCCAAGCCACGATGCGAAAGCCCCTGGTCCGGGAACTTGCGGTCACAGCTGTTTCGGTTCCATAGATATAGCCCATCATGCAGGCCAGAAAGAGTGACTCGCTATAACCCATGGTCATGTAGAAGGCGGTCGGAAACGCAAGAACCCAGAGCCCGAGCAATGAGCTGCTCACGCGATCCAGCTTCAAAACCTGGAGAAACCCGAAGAAGAAAATCCAGAACGCGAAAGTGGAGAGGTGCGCCACAAGCAGAAGGGCGATCTGGATGGCTGCCCCGGTAACCTGGCTTAAGATGCGGGCCAGGATCGGATAACCCGGAAAAAAGACTACATTAGCCCTGAATTTTTCAAGATCCTCGCGGGAGAGGAGTTCTGGGGCAGGCGAGTGGTAACCGTTTCGCGCGATTTCGAAATATCTGAGAGAGTCCCAGTTGTTCAATCGCAGATACTTTTTCAGAAGGTCCGGATATTCAGCGACGGAATCCTGCCAGCCTTCGGGCGGACTCACCTGCTGGTATTTTGAGAGCGGCTCGTCGCCCGAAGGCGCAAGGACTACGGCAGCCGAAATCTGCAGTGCAGTAAAACATGCGGAGATCGCAAGTATGAATAGAGGCCGTCTCATGTGAGCGAGTTTCAGTGCTCGATCAATCTCTCAGCATCACTTTACGGAGCAGCAGGTAATTGATGGGGTTCAGTTCCAGGCCTTCCACGCGGGAGCGGACTAGCGCCATGTTCGGTTCGTAATAGAGCGGAAGCACGACCGCCTCCTGTTCCTGCAGGATCTTCTGCGCTTCCAGATAGAGCTTTTCCCGTTCCCTGGCGTTCTGGTGATAACGCGCTTTGAGCACGAGCTGATCATATTTCACATTCTTCCACGTAGTGCGGTTGTTTCCGGTGTCGCTCAGAAAAAGCGAAAGGAAGTTGTCCGGATCCGGATAGTCCGCGCTCCAGCTCGATTCGAACAGTGCGAATGCGTGAAGATCGAGTTGGGCCCGGAAGGTCTTGTGGTCAAACGGTTGCAGAACGGCGGTGATTCCCAGATTTTTCTTTAATTCACCCTGAATGAACTGTCCGATCGTGACCGCCTTGTCCCAGTTCGGCATCACGATCTCGACCGTAGGCGGACGGACCAGATCGACGCCTGCAGCCTGAAGTTCCCGTTTCGCTCTGATCGGGTCATAGGGGAGCCCGAGACCTTTCGAGTGAGCCAGCATCGACGGTGGCACGAAGGAACTTGCGGCTTGCTGCCCGCCGTGAAGAATTTCCCCCAGGCGATTCCTGTCGATGGCCATCGCGACCGCGCGGCGGAAATTCGGATTGGTCATCGGGTATTTGCTGGTGACAAAGCCCAGGTAACCCGTCTTGAGATAGGGGAATCTCTTCAGGTCTTTGTTTCCGGCCATTCGCTTGAGGTCGAGAGTCGAGATGTCCGTTAGGAAGTCGATTTTTCCCGCTTCATAGAGCGTCATGGCCGTCGACGCGTCGTTCACGATGAGCGCCACGACCTGATCGATGTTGCCGCGTTTTCCGTAATAGGTCGGATTGGCTTTCAGGATGATCTTGGAATCCATGTCATGCGCCGCGAGCATGTAGGGGCCGAGCGTGAGCATTGCGCCTGGCTTTGCCCAGCCGGTGCCGTGTTTTGCAACCATGTCTTCGCGCAGAGGGAAGGTCACCCAGAAGGTCGGAATGCTGATCCAGTGCGCCACGGGTTTCAGGAGTTTCACCTGCAATGTGCGATCATTGAGAGCTTTCACACCGACTTGCGCGAAGTCCTTGATGGTACCTTTGTTGAACGCTTCGGCACCCTCGACGTCGAAAAGAAAATAGGCGTAAGAGGCCGCCGTGAGCGGCGAGAGCAGCCGTTTCCAGCTGTAAACAAAGTCAGCCGCTTTAAGTGGAACGCCATCGGACCACTTCACGTCATCCCGAAGCTTGAACGTGTAAGTGAGACCGTCACGGCTGACCAGCCAGTTCTTGGCCAGAGAAGGGATGACCTTCATCTGCGCATCGAAGGTCACCAGACCTTCCATGATGTTCATCAGGATGTACGTCTCGATGGGAGTGTGTGCGAGATTCCAGTCCAGGGTCTCGGGCTCGCCGGGAATTCTGAGCGTGAACGTCTTCAGTCCCGACGGGGGGGCGGCTTGCGCTTCGGCGGTGAGGCTGGTTGAGGGCTGCTGCGTGCACGCCGCAAAGAGAAACGTACTCGCCAAAATCATTAATTTTCGGATTGTCATCAGATTGTTCACCGGATTTCTCACTCTCTTCAGTCCTCGAGATTGACTACTTCGATTGTAACATCATCTCGTACACGCGCCTGACAGGCCAGTCGGGAATGCAGCGTAAGGCCGTTCGCCCTTTCCAGACGCTCCTCTTCGCATTCCTCGATTTCAGACAGCGCTGCTCCTCCTGCTTTCACGATCACGTGGCAGGTCGTGCAGGCGCAATAACCGCCGCAGGCGTGTTGAATGGGGATGTCGGCCCTCAGTCCCGCGTCCAGAATGGTCTCGCCGGGATTTGCTTCAACGGTTCGGTTCATGGGCAGGAAGGTGATTTTCGGCACAGGGGCGGTTCTCCTTAGCTTTGCTTTTCATCGACAGAGCTGGACAGCACGCCTTTCATGAGCAACTCGGCGAGGTGAACGGTCGAGGCATTCAGGTTCCGGCTGGCTTCCTGGATCAGGGGCACATCGTTTGTCTCGAGGGCTTCTTTCAAATTGGCGATGGAAACCTGGATAGTGGCAACCTCGTCCTTGCTGAGCAGGCGAATCGCCTCGGGAATTCGCTTTTCAGCCGCGATCAATACCGCTTTGGCGTCGTTTTTCACCTCGGCTACACGCCGGAACTCGGCGTCGGCTTCGACGTTCTCAAGACTTGCAAGAAGCATTTTCTCGACTTCCGTGTCCGTGAGGCCATAGCTGGGCCGAACCTCGATCGACTGCTCGTTGCCGGTGCGCTCGTCGCGCGCGGCGACTTGCAGAATGCCGTCAGCGTCGATCAGGAAACTCACCTCAATGCGCGGCATCCCTGCCGGCATTCGTTCGATGCCCTTGAGCTTGAAGCGCGCGAGGCTTCGGTTATCCGCCACTTTCTCGCGTTCGCCCTGAAGCACGTGAATATCGACTCCCGTCTGGTTATCGACAAACGTGGTGAAGGTCTCGCGCGCAACGGCCGGAATACGCGTATTGCGGGGAATCAGGGTGGACATCAGGCCGCCGTAAGTCTCGATTCCGAGGGAAAGCGGGACAACATCGAGGAGCAGGAAATCCTTGTTTCTGCCGGCAAGGATATCCGCCTGGATTGCGGCTCCCGCAGCCACGACCTGGTCCGGGTGAACTGAGGTGTTCGGCTCGCGGCCGAAAATCTCACGTGCGGTCCGCTGAACCAGTGGAAGGCGCGTAGGGCCGCCGACCAGGACCACGTCCGAAAGGTCAGAGTCTTTCAACCCGGCATCGGCCAGCGCCTGAAGGCAGGGCTCGCGGGTGCGTTCCAGAATCGGAAGCGCGAGTTTCTCGAACTCGTCGCGAGACCACTTGCGCTGGTAAATGCGGCCCGAGGACAGTGAAATGCTCATCCGGGCTTCCGGGGACTCGGACAGCGCGATTTTCACGTTCTCGGAGGCCAGCAGGAGTTCCGCGCGCATCTGCGGATCTTCGAACGGGTCTTTTCCGGTCTGCTCGGCGATTTCAGATGCAGCAGCTTGTGCAATCGCGAGATCCAGGTCGTCCCCGCCCAACATGGAGTCACCATTGGTGGCGAGGACTTCAAAAATTCCGTCCTGGAGCTTGAGGATCGACACATCGAATGTGCCGCCCCCCAGATCGTAAACAGCGATGAGGCCCTGGCGTTTGCGATCCAGTCCATAGGCTAATGATGCCGCCGTGGGTTCGTTGATGATTCGAAGAACATCGAGCCCGGCCAAGCGCCCTGCCGCGCGGGTCGCCTGGCGCTGACTATCGTTGAAGTAGGCGGGGACGGTGATCACGGCGCGTGTCACCGGGACTCCGAGAGCGGCTTCGGCACTGAGTTTCAGTTCCCTCAGGATTGCCGCGGAAATTTCGACTGCGGTATAAATGCGCTGACCTACCTGTATCCGAACGGCGCCTTCTCCCGGCAAGAGGCGATAAGGAAGCGTGCCTGCCATTCCCTTCAGATCGTCGAAGCCACGGCCGAGCAGTCGCTTCACGGAAAACACCGTGTCCTGAGCGCCTGAGATTTTCTTTCTCTTGGCAGCGTGCCCGACGACAGGCCGGTCGCCTTCGAAAGTCACCACGGACGGAATGAGCGAATCACCCTCGCGCGAAGTCAGGATGACCGGGTGTCTTTCCGCGTCTGGCGCCACCGCCGAGGGAGGGACGTAAGCAATCAGGCTGTTCGTGGTGCCTAGATCGATGCCGATAATGGGACTGGCGTCCCGGTTGGCGTTGGATTCGATTTGGAGGGAAAGCATGGCAGCTCCTCAATAGAACAACTCTTAAGTGATGAACAGGCGTTTTTTGAGTCGCTCCACGTCCCGTTCCAGGGATGAAAGATACGAGCCGGACAGGAGCTCCGCTTTCATTTTGGCCAGCAATTCGGGACCGGGTTTGGAGCCGGTCTCGAGCAAAGCGTCCAGTTCGCGCTCCAACGTCCGGATCCTTTCGTGTGCCTGGTTCTGCGTGATTTGAAGGCGGGTCTCGAAATCCTTCAGGGCGGCTTCATTCGCATCGTCCTGCAAGTCAAACCAGGCGCTGGCGAGGTCCTGGGGAGGTCTCGGAGCGCTCGAGGGGGAAGCCGCGGGAGCAAGTTGGTTCAGGAGCCACTCCCGCCGTTTTTCAGCGTTCTTGAGGATGCGATAACCATCGTTCAGGAAGGTCATGCGCTCGGTCGAGTTCCTGCGCGCGTCTCCACCAATCGCGGCGAAGCGGTCAGGATGAAGCAGACGTGAAATTTCATAGAATCTGCGTTCCAGAAGGCCGCTGTCGATCGCGAAACGCTGTTCCAGGCCGAAGGAGGCGAAGAGGTCTTCACCTGGACGCAGCGGCTGAGGAACACCGCACGCATGGCATACGTGAACGCCCACGTAGCCTTGAGCCGCGAGTCCGCATGCTACGCAGGTGCCAGGCGTATTAAGCTGAGAAGCTCGATCCGCAGCCACAGGTCCTTTTTGCATTCGGATTCGTGAAAACGAAACCGGTGCCGCTCAGGCCGTCCGTGAAATCAAGAGTGGTGCCTGAGAGATAAAGAAATGATTTCGCATCGACGATGATCTTCACGCCATCGGTTTCGATGACTTTATCGTTGGCCGCCGCGGGCTGGCTGTCGAAGCCCAGTTTGTAGCTCATGCCGGAGCAGCCACCGCCTACCACCATGACGCGCAAAAACGCGTTCGCGGAGCTGGCGTCGTTTGACTGGATTCGCTTGATCTCGCGAACCGCTTTTTCGGTGACGTTCAAGCTCATTCTTTTTTCTCCTTCTTCTTTTCCATGTAATCGGTAATGGCCGCTTTAATTGCGTCCTCGGCCAGGACGGAACAGTGGATTTTGATCGGAGGCAGGGAAAGTTCCTCCACGATGTCCGTGTTTTTGATCGAAAGCGCCTCGTCCAGGGTTTTGCCCTTCACCCACTCGGTGGCTACCGAGGAGCTCGCGATCGCGCTGCCGCATCCGAATGTTTTGAATTTGGCGTCCTTTATGGTGTTTGTTTTTTCGTCGATTTCGATCTGCAGGCGCATCACGTCGCCGCATTCGGGTGCGCCCACCATGCCGGTGCCTACGTTCGGCGCGTTCTTGTCGAGAGAGCCCGCATTCCTGGGGTTTTCGTAATGATCAATTACTTTTTTTGTATAAGCCATTTTCCCTCTCCTCAGTGACCTGTCCATTGAATGGACTTCAGATCGATACCTTCTTTCGCCATTTCGTAAAGTGGCGAGAGATCGCGCAGTCGGCGAACGGTGGCAACCACCTTTTTAATCGCAAAGTCAATTTCTTCTGCGGTGGTGAAGCGCCCGAGCCCGAAGCGGATGCTCGTATGCGCAAGATCATCACCCACGCCCATGTTCTTCAGCACGTAGGAAGGCTCAAGGCTTGCTGACGTGCAGGCGGAGCCGCTTGAAACCGCGAGCTCCTTCATCCCCATCATCAGTGACTCGCCCTCAACGTAAGCGAAGCTGACGTTCAGATTTCCGGAAACGCGTTCAGTGGGGTGTCCGTTCAGATAAACTTCATCGAGCTGCTCCCGAATACCATTCCAGAGCCGATCCCGAAGTAACGCGATTCCCTTGTTTTCCGTTTCGAAGTTGCGAAGCGCAAGTTCCGCGGCTTTTCCAAATCCGACAATACCGGGCACGTTCAGTGTTCCGGAGCGCATCCCGCGCTCATGGCCGCCGCCGTGGATCATGGGGGCCAGGCGGACGCGCGGATTCCTGCGGCGGACGTACAAGGCACCAATGCCTTTCGGGCCATAAATCTTGTGCGCGGAAAGCGAAAGGAGGTCGATCCCCATGGCTTCAACGGATAGGGGAATCCTGCCGGCTGCCTGCACCGCATCCGTATGGAAAAGAACTCCGCGTTCTTTGCAAACCTTCCCGATCGCAGCGATCGGATTGATCGTTCCAACTTCATTGTTCGCGGCCATGATCGAGACCAGGATGGTCCTGGGCGTGATCGCGGCTGCGACAGCTTCCGCCGATATCTGCCCCGTCTGATCAGGTTGCAGGTAAGTGACGGTGAAGTCTTTCTTTTCGAGGTAAGCGCAGGTGTCGAGAATCGCCTTGTGCTCAATGCTTGAAGTGATCAGGTGATTTCCGCGTTCCTGATACATCTCCGCGATGCCGATCAGGGCCAAGTTGTCGCTCTCAGTGGCGCCGCTCGTGAAAATGATTTCACGCTCGCTGGCGCCGATCAATTGCGCGACCTGTTCGCGCCCCTGGGCGACGGCTGACTCCGCGGTCCACCCGAACTCGTGGTTCCGGCTCGAAGCGTTTCCGAAGATCTCGGTGAAGTAAGGCGTCATCGCCCTGAACACTTCAGGGTCCACGGGGGTGGTTGCGTGATAGTCGAGGTAGATAGGTAATTTCATGATAGCCCCTCGGGCGACGTGCCCAACAGGTCAGCAAGCGCGATTGTTTCGAGGAAACCGGCAACTCGTGAGTTCAGATTGTTCATCAGTTTTTTAATTTCACATTTGCGCTCATATTCGCACTGGCACGGAGCGGAATCGGAATCGGAAGCGCAAACCACGACTGACTGCGGACCTTCCATCAGGCGAAGAAATTCGGAGAGCTGAATGGCAGCGAGATTTCTTTGGAGCGTGTAGCCGCCGCGGGCCCCTTGTGCGGACTGGATCAGGCCCGTGTCTTTCAGGCGCTGCAGGGTTTTCGCCGTGATCTCAAACGGCAAGCCGTACGAATCAGCGATTTCCCGCGCGCTGGTGACTTCAGTGTTTTCAGGCGAGGCGTTCCGCTTCCGGCTCATATGCTGAAGGGCAATCAGCCCATATTCAGTGGTTCGATTGATCTTAATCATCTAGATGTCATGTACGATAAACCAGGTCCGATTTCAATGACTTCCTTACAAGCGCATTTTCTCGCGAATGAGTTCGCTTAGAGGAACCTTTTGCAATCAGCTACTTGGAGTGTTCTTCGTATGGACTGTTTCGATCGGGAAATGGGCTAGTGGCAGTGGCTCTGGACCGTGTTGAGAAGGGTCTCCACTTCGACCGGCTTTGTAAGAATTCCGGATGAACGGATTGTCTTCGCCTTGTCGAGACCGGCAGCTGTGACAATGACGACCGGAATTTGCGACAGCCGCTCGTCTTTTTCGAGTGATTCCTTCATCTCCCAGCCGTTCATCACCGGCATCATGAGGTCCAGGAGGATCAGACAAGGCTGATCGGTCGAATGAAGACGATCGAGACCTTCTCGGCCGTTTGCAGCGGTCTGAACTGAATATCCCTCGAATTCCAGTAGTTGCTGCATGGCTTCGCGAATATCACGATCGTCTTCAACGAGCAGGATGCAACGGTTGCAGGGTTGCGCGGAATCCACTCATTCAGGAGGAAGCAATCTCTTCACCAAGACGAACGAGGGTCTCGCGTCTGGCTTCCGTTTGCGCAAGGATGTCGGCGGACGGCTTCCATGCGCCGGTTTCGCCCAGCAAAACCACCGTAGACGCACCGAAAAGAAAATACCCTTTTTCGGCGCCGCGGCTGAACGGCGTTTTTTCCAGGTGGGTCTGAATGATTTTACCGACACAGAGCGCGCCCACTTCGACATAGGCCAGTTGCCCGAAGTTGCGGGTGCTCAGAATGGATACGCGGCGCTCGTTACTCGCAAGAATGCCGGGCCTGCCGCGAAGCGCGAGCGGATTCACCGAGTGCAGCGGACCGGCAAGCCGGTAACCGGAAATCGTCGTACCCTCATCCGGGTAGTGGAACCGATGATAATCGGTCGGACAGAGCCGCGCGATCAGGACGGGGCCCCCTTGAAACCGCGTCGCTTTTTCCACGCCGCCAAGCATCTGTGCGCGATCGAGAGCCTCTCCTTTTATCTGAAAAGATCTGTCGGAGGTGGGGCCGTCATAAGCAAAATAACGTGCCTCGGCGAATGCCGGCAGCGCATTCGCGCGAGTCGCGAATTGACGGACCCCCGGGCGAAAACGACGAATGAAGAAGTCGTTGAATGTCGCGAAAGGTCCGCGCTCGAATTCGTTCATGTCAATTTTGAAATCTCGAATGAACGGCTCGATCTTGTGGCGGCTTGCGCGTGACGACTGGTAGCTGCCGTAGAGGCGGCTGAAAACAGCGCGGGAGAGCACCTGGTCAGCGATCAGTTGGCCGGGCGAACTTCCGTAAAGGAGCCGGACCAGGCGATCGCCGTAAACCTGTTCGATTTCCTCACGAGCGGCCGAACGGTTCCATATTCGTATGGCTTCGTAATTCGGGACGCTCACGACAGATAAGGTCCAAGGCCCTGGGATTTTCGAATTGCGTCGGCGATTTCGCGTACGGCTCCCCAGCCCCCTGCCGCCTGTGTG
>Ga0209518_1001922_pt1 | contig 20764 bp, 17 predicted proteins | sample RifGroB1_FD_183993 | JGI IMG/M metagenome (GOLD analysis project Ga0209518, IMG submission 183993) | Groundwater microbial communities from Rifle, Colorado, USA - Groundwater B1 (SPAdes) (version 2) | ecosystem: Environmental > Aquatic > Deep subsurface > Groundwater | place: Rifle, Colorado...
TAAAAGAGTTGCTTTTGATGCCCCTTTTCTCAATAATAAAATGTACAGATTTATTTCTTCTTCACTTAACCCAATTTTTCTTAGTATCTTATTTATCATTCTTCCAATTAGAATTCTCACTATATAATATTTTCTATTGTTGTCCGTATAGGACTACATAAATTTAAATTAACTCTTTTATTGTATAATCACGGAGGAAACAAAAATGCCAAAAGGATTTAACCAAAAAGCAATAGAAGGGTTTACTCAGTGGATGGAAGCAATTCTAACAGAAACAGGATTGCAAAAGAATGAAGTAAAGACCAACACAGAAAAAACAAAAACTCTTCTATCCAAAGGATTCCCGCAAGTTAGGAAATATTAGTAAAATGAAATCTGAAACAAGAATCCGAAAAATGATAGCTGTGCCTATAACAGAAACAAATGTCAAAATCGGAAAAGAGTACAACAAGCAAGCGCTAGAAGGAATGCTAAAGTTTCTTGAAGCTTTGTATGAGGACTTGTTACATGACATAGAAAAAGAGGGTTTAGAACCTCTTGATGCAATAAAAAGCGAACTTGCGGAAATTCATAGATTGAAAAAAACCTGGCTTCAATGATTTATCACGCGATTTTTATTTCCCAATCTCTTTAAGTTTTTTCAAAACCTCGTCAATCTCGCTTTGGGATCGCGACTTTGGCACTCTGCGCTCGTGATTTCCTCCTGAGCCCGGAAGAATGCGTCTTTGAGGAGGAATCCTTCTCAAGGGTGTAAATCCAGAAGGAGGAGCACCGCTTGGTCCTGGGGGAGGTGATCCTGAAGAAGACTTACCACCAAATCCCTTGAAATTTCCGAATCTTGATTTTGCAATGACCCAATAATGCCTTAATTTATCATGGAAGAATATTCCTACTGCAACCAGAACTATCAGAATAACCAGGAACCATATCCAAAAATAATTTGTTCCCGAAGAAGTTTTTTGAACACAACAAATGTCGCTGCTGAAACTGCATTGCTTGAATGATTTTTCCTCTCCTGAAAGACACGAGTTAATTCTGCACTCTCCTCCGGATATTTCGCATTCTGAAAGTGCCGAACCTTGAGACGTTGATTCGGAGCAGGTTCCTTCAAGACAACAAATCTCTCCTGAATTAAGATTTGAAGCATCAACAGTTAAAGAGCCTGTACCTTTGCAAGTCTGACCTGAGTTGCAAATTTCCCCTTCCTGCTGTGCACATGTCAAAACTTCCGGCTCGGTGCTGCAGCAAACAAATGCTCCAGAGCAAGCATATCCCGGAAGAACATTTCCCTTGCAGCGAATTTGTGACGTGCAAAAAAAGCCTGACAATTCACACGCACTTTCTGAAGAGGGAACACTTCTTGGAGATATTGAATAAAGAAGAAAAGCGTTGCTTTTTATGTTTCCGGAATCCCAGCAGCCATCGCTTCCTTGGGCTTCATTGAATAACCAAGTTAACGAATCTTTTTTTTGAATTGGCTCTTCAAATTGAAATGGCAACAGGGCGACGGCTGTTCCGTAATACGTGTCCTCTTTTGACACCCACCATTTGTTGTTTATCTGCTTACTCAAAATCAAATTCTTAAACTCGTTATTTCCAGTCATAGAATACAAAAACGCTTCTGGAAGCAATTTCTCATTTTCCGAAGAGAAAGTAATTAAGTAAGGAAGATAAGAAGTGACATCTCCTCCCAAAACGCTCAGTGAAAATGCCGCCCAAAGAGTTCCTTCGTAGTCGCATGAGTTTGAACTCGTTGAAAAACACATTGATTTAACTTTTTCCTTTGTTTCTCCACTCGCAGATGCGGAACTTGTTTTCTCCGATACATAAATTGTTTCTCCATCCTTTGCCTTGTAAATTAATGTTGTGAGAAACTGCTTGTCACAAGATATCTTAAATTCCTCATCGTAACAACCAGAAGATATCTCCACCCAATAACCATTGGATGATTTCTTCAGGCAACTTCCTCCTGTCACGGAAGCGATTGTCTTATCCTTGTTTATCTTGATGGTGTTTGAGTTTGAATAGTCAACTGTGCATATTGTTGATTCAGGGCTTTCAATTTCCAGAAACCATTCCAAACCAATTGAGCTTCTGTTAAAATCAAAGAGCCAATCTTTAGCATCATCTGTGTTAGATCCCGACTCCTTTAACGCCAAGAGAGTTTTTGCCGTGAAAGTTATATCTTCCTTATATCCCTCGCTATTAAGTGTTTCTGATTTGCATTTTCCCGTTGCCAAAAAAGAAAAAACTTTTTCCTCGGGAGAAAGATTACTGCATGTCTTATCGGAAATTTTTCCTTCCAAACATGAATACGCTTCTTTTGTCTTGCAATCTTTGTCTCCGGGAGAGCAGTCCTGCAATGCGGCAGAGATAAAAGTTGCGAAGGCCACGGAGAACAAAAGCAAAAACGCAAAAGTCATCAGCACTCTTTTCATCAATAAAATAAACAACGCACGTTTTTAAAATTTCTTGTTACTTAACTCTTACCACTTGTTTTCTCCCCTGCCTTGCTCTTTCTCAAAACATAGTTCACAGGGTTCTTGAATCTAAGCTCTTCATCCGTCGGCACTATGCCAATACCCTTGTAGTAGTCCTTGCTAAAGTTCGGCGGAGGAACTATTTTGTTCCTGTAACTCCACATGATTTGGGATTTTACATAACCGTCATTCAACGGCATTTTGTTTTTTTTATTCCATTCATGTATTCTTTTTTCCAACTCAGCGCGCCCCATACTTATGCTGCGGAAAAAATTAAGAAGAATGAAAAGGGCTCTTTTACGACCGTCATCAATTCCCTGGAGAATTTTTTGTATGCTCGGCGGAAAGAATTTGTCCGAGAGATTTTCAATTTTTACCGGAGAGAAATCAGATTCCTTCCTTTCAGTTACTTCCTCTGAAAAATTTTCCTTGTGCCAGTCAAGTGCAGAAGTAAGAAGTTCTGTCGCCTCTCCTTCTTTTGAATCGGGAAGAAAATTTCTAACAGAGACCTTAAGAGGATTCGCATCTCTCGGCTGGAATTTTGATATCTCCTCGGGATTTAAAACAACACTGGCCAACGATGTTTTCTCATGCAATGAGTAAGGCATTCTAAAGAGATGCCTGGAAGAAACAAGAATTATGTCAGGGATAACTTCCTTGCTCGCCTCAAAATCAACAAGATATTTGCTTTCAGTCGTAAGTTTTGTGATTTCTTTCAGCAAGAGAGGTTTTGTTTTTTCGGTTATGTAATTCAGGATCATGCGAGGCCATTCCGGAAACATCCTCGATGTTCTAATCTCTCCTACTTGTTTTGGAAAAGCTTTCCATGGGACAATGATATGAAATCCCTTGCTCCCGGAAAATTTTATTCCTATGTTCTTAAGTCCGTGAAATTTTAAGATTTTCAGAATCTGCTCGGCAAGAACCTTGCTGAAGTCCAAATATTTTGAATCAATGTCAATAACCAAATCCCACCCCATTCTCAGATCGTCAAGATTTTCGCGCTTCATGTTTGTAGAGATTTCCAAGGGATTTTTCCACAGTTCTTCCGAGCAATGGAATGAAGTTGCGCCTTTTTTTACAGCCTGAAATACATCGCCCTTGTACTGAAGAGAATCGGGGCGCTTGCCGAATGATTCAAAGTATCTTGCCGACACTTCCCTGTTCTGCGAGAATTCAAAAATTGCTTCCTGGACATCCTTCCGGGAATAATAAACAGAAACAATTTCTCTAACCCTTTTTTCCCTGAAGGAAACCATAAAAAAAATTATCCGAGAGATTTATATATTTTCCCTATACTAAACAATAACAATGTTTAAAAGAGCCCCTACTGTTTTACTAAAATGCGTATAAAACTGGATAATCCTTCGTTGCTTTCAAAACTTGTCGAGATAATATCCGAACTCGTTACGGAAGTCAGGATAAAGATAAATAGCGAAGGAATGAGCATAACGGCAATGGATCCTGCAAATGTCTCCATGGTCACCTTCAAAATTTTCAAGAGTTCATTTTCAGAATTTGAAACTGGAAACGAAGCACTTGGAATAAATCTTGACAATTTGAAGCAAATCTTAAAGAGGTGTGGCGTTGGAAGTTCGTTAATCATGGAAAGTCAGGAAAATTTTTTGAAGATAATTATTCAAGACAAGATAAAAAGGATATTCACCTTGAATCTGATAGAAGTTGAAAGTGAAGACATTAACTTTCAAGAGAAAATCGCAAACATGGAATTTGTTTCCGAAGTTGAACTTTATTCGGGAGATTTCGTTGCCGCAATAGAGGACTGCCATGTCGTTTCCGATGCTTGCTCTTTCGTCATACAGGATGGAAAGTTCATAATAGAAGCCAAATCCCTAAATTCAGCGATGTCGGAATTTTCTAATGAACAGGCAAAAATAAATGCCGAAAATTGCAGGGCAAAATACAGCATTGAATATCTTGGAAAGTTCATGAAAGGGGCAAAAATGTCCGAAAAAACGCTTTTAAGATTTGCCGAAGATCATCCTCTTAGAATTGACTTCAAGAATCCCGACATGGAACTTAGTTTTGTTTTGGCTCCAAGAGTAGAGAATATAGATTAAAAATCAAAAACCTTTAAATAATATCTTTCTTTAGTCATATTAATACGCATATTAAAAATCATAGTAAATTTAATATGAATAATATTATGAAATCTCATAGTGATGAAGTATTAAAGTTTCTGCGAAAGAACAGGATTGCAACCTCTTCGGAAATTGCAAAACTGCTAAAGATTTCTTGGAACACTGCTGACAAATGGCTTCTTGAAATGGCGTTAGAAAAAAAAATAGAGAGAATAAAAAAACGAGGGGTTAATTTATGGATTCTAAAATGAACATTTACGGTAAAAATGGGCAAGTAACAATATTCATAATTGTTGGAGCTATAATCGTCTTTGGAATCCTTCTATTCTTTGCCTTCAGAGGAGGACTCCAAGAAGAAATTTCTTCTGTAGGAGAAGAAAATCCTGAATCCTTATTTGAATTTTGCCTTAATGATTACGTTAAAGAAGGTTTGGAATTTATCTCATTGAGAGGGGGATATGACAACAAAGGAATTTCAAAAGAGTTCGCATTTGAAAATGAAGAATCAAGAAACATCACCTATCTTTGTTACAATAAAAATTCCTACACTTCATGCATAAACCAAAAACCAACATTCACGGAAGATTTGAAAACAGAGATTAAAAATCAGATATCGAAAGACGTAGAGAATTGTTTCCTGGAAGTCGTGGACAGCCTTGAGTCAAAAAGTTATGTCGTGAATTACAAGTACAATGATTTTGACGTTGAAATCATCCCGGAAAGAGTGATTGTAAAAACCGATTCGGAACTTACAATAACAAAAGCCGGCAAAGAAACAGATCACAACAATCTTGAAGTCAGCTTCGCCAGCAGACTTTACGAAACATCTCTGACTGTATTGGAAATCGTAAATCAAGAAGCAAGATTCTGCTATGCGGAAATTTCAGGGATAATGCTTGCATATCCCGAATTCTCAATTTCACTGACAAAAACAGACGATTTAAGCAAAATTTATGTCGTGGAAAATAAAAAAAGCAAGGAGGTTTTTAGGTTCGCCGTGAGAAGTTGCGCAATTCCTCCAGGATTGTAAATGAAAAACAAAAACTATCTCGTGAAATTTGGACTTGCCATGGTGATCACTCAAATTTTTCTGTTGGTTAATTCACCATTCGCTTATAGCTATTTGCTCAATGAGGAAAATTTTCAGAATGCCGGAAGTTCAATTGAGGACTACTCAAACAATTCCAACTTCATTGAAAAATTTGGAGGATTTTTGTCTTGGTTTTTTTTAATAAAGCAAATTGGAACAGTGTCTGCACAGGGATTAACAAACTGCTGTCTCTTAACCAATAATGGTGCAATATGTCAAGACGTCATAGAAGGAATTAACTCCGAAGACCCTGAAGGTTGTGAAAATCCTTTACCTACAACCTGTGCAGAAACATCACAATGTGTGCAGGGAACGTGCGTCATAAAAAACGGAGAAAGTTGTAGTGCAAATTCTCCAAAGCAAGCATGTGAAAACAGCAACGGTGTTTGGGACTCAAGGGCTGTAAACAATGTCCCAGAATGCACTACGGGAACGTGCGTCATAGGAACAAACCTTCAAATCACAACAAAAAAACAATGCGAATTAATGTCTCAGTCAAAAGGACTTGATGTAGATTTCCGTCAGGGAACCACTGAACTTGATTTTCCTGTAATCCTTGGAGAAATAAAAAAAGGGGCATGCATAGTTTCTAACAGCAGAAATTGCAGATTCACGACGCTGTCTGAATGCGTTTCAATAAGCGGAAATTTTTACGAGAGTATACTATGCACAAATCCAACTCTTGAAACAAACTGCATTCCTACTGAAAATACAATGTGTCTCAACGACAAAGTTTACTTCGTTGATTCGTGCGGAAATGCTGGAAATGTCTATGACTCGTCAAAAGTAAATCCCGACGCAAATCGGGAATATTGGAATGAAGTCTCAGATGAAACATGTTCTTTAAATCTTAACAGCGACAGTTCGATAAAAAGTTGCGGAAACTGCAACATATTTTCCGGAAGCCAATGCTCAAGTTCCGGGGAAGCAGGAGTACAAACAGATTATGGAAATTTCGCCTGCAAAAATCTGAATTGTGTTGACAACAAAGGAGAAAAATGGAACAATGGCGAAAAATGGTGCCTTTACGACGGAGCAATTGGCGACGGAAAAGACACAGTCGGGAGCGAGCACTACCTCGCCTCGTGCAATAACGGAAAGATAGAAGTGAACACTTGTGGCACTGCGCGAGGGCAGATATGTTCCCAAAGAATAATAACTCAGGGAGACATCGAATTTTCAATGGCTGCGTGTGTCGTCAATGAGGCAATAAGGTGCATTGACTACAATAGCGGAGGTGCTCCCGACACAACAGCGTGCAATGATAATTCACAATGCACAATAAGAAACGTAAACGTCGACGAGTACTTCAAATTCAGCATGTGCGTTCCAGAATATCCGAAGGGTTTCGGCCAGAAAGATCCTCAGGACATAAGCAGTAAAATATGCTCTCTGGCAAATCAGCAATGCACCGTGATATATCAGAAACAACTTTTCGGAGGATGGAAATGCATTGCGAACTGTGCTTGTGAAACGAAAAAATTCGCAGAAGAGATGAACAACCTGTGTGTTTCCCTCGGTGATTGTGGAAGTTATGTAAACTACATAGGAGAAGGAACAGACAACATTCAGGTGTCTGGAGCACCAAGCGTCTCGGGAGCAGAATATGCACAATATGCAGAAGTTGAAGAAGGAAAGTTTATCGAGCTTGAAGTTAATGAGGAGTTCCTCGCTGCAATCGGAACCTCACTAGATGCAAGCCAATTCACTCCGGAAGGGGCAAATATGTTAATGGCAGAAATTGGAGCGAAAGGAATAGGAATCGCTGCACTTGCTGCTACGGGAAAACTTGTTCCATTGTTCAACGATTTTATTGCTGCATCAAAAGCACTTGTTACTGGAGGGAATATACAATTTTTCGGTACAATTGAGGGAGCATCATATGCATTTACAGGGGCAGAACTATTAGGAGCACTTGGAATCGCGGCAGTTGGAAATATCATTGGTGCATTGGCAGGAAAGTGGCTTGCAAGCTCTTTGGGAATTAGCGGAGAAGCTGCAACTGCATTGACAATGGCTACCGGAGTTTTGGGAAGCGCTGTGGCAATTTACGCGGCACAGCAAGGTTATTTTGGGGCAGGAATACAAACGGCAGCAAGTCAAATCGCTTCGACAGCAGCACTTGGGTGGACAATTGTAATAACAGCAATAATAATAGCAATAATAATATTTTCCGGCTGGGGAAAAACAAAGCAAGTCAAGGTCAGCTTTTCATGTTTGCCTTGGCAAGCACCTACTGGCGGCGAGGATTGCAATGCGTGCAACAATGATCCTCAGGGAAAACCGTGCACAAAATACAAATGCGAAAGTCTGGGGCAGGCATGCAAATTGCTAAACGAAAATACAAACAATCCTGTGTGTGAAAGCATACAATATGAAACAAGTCCTCCGGTAATATCCCCTGAAGTCATAGGAACAGAGGGTTTCAAATTCCAAAATCCAAACTCTCTCGGCGTCGAAATAAGAACCGAAGAAGGAGAATGTCTTCCTGAATTCAACTTTGTTGATTTTAAATTAAAGACAAGTGAATTCGCACAATGCAAATGGGACTTTGAGAGAACATCTGACTTCAACGGTATGAACAATTTTCCTGGAGAGGGAACTTCCTTTACGTCAAATCATAGTTTTGTCGTCGGAGGATTAAGCTTGAGCTTTTTGGAAGCAAGCGAAATAAGCGGTGATGCAATCCAAGGATTCACGGGAAATGTGAATATGTATGTAAAATGCCAAGATTATTTCGGAAATTTCAATCTTAACGATTACGTCGTGAAATTCTGCATAAATTCCGGAGATGACATAACTCCTGTAAATCTCGGCACGATAAAAACATCTCCAAACAACAACGCGGCACTATCATTCGGAACAAAAGAAATAAATTTCACTATGTGGACAAACGAGCCGGCAGAATGTAAATATTCAACAACTCCTGGGAAAAATTATGATTCAATGACTGAGAAAATGACATGCACAACAAATCTTCAAGACAGGGAACTGCTCGGTTGGAAATGCCTCTCAACTTTGAAAAATTTAAACAAAAATAACACCTTTTACTTCAAATGCAAGGATCAGCCGTGGCTAAACAACAGCGACGGAGGAAAAAGGAACATCAATACAAACGACTTTGTTTACAACTTAAAAGTAAGCGAAGGAGAATTGCAAATTGATGAATTGTCTGTGCAGGTTGGGGGAAGCAAAATAAATGTAAGCAAGAACACCTTCACTGAAATAAAAGGCGGAGACGCGTTGTTTGAAATCGAAATGTCTGCAAAAACGTCAAAGGGAATGAACAACGGAGTTGCATCATGCAGTTACAAATGGAATAATCAGTTCATACCTTTCTTCAACACAAATTCTAACATCCACAAGCAAAAACTTACTCTTGTCAAAGGAAACTATGTAATCCCTGTAAAATGCGAGGATATTGCGGGAAATATAAAAGAATCTGAAGCGAAGTTCACGCTAAACCTGGACTCATCACCTCCAAAAGTAGTGAGAACATTTAATGCAGGAGGAAACCTAAATGTGATAACAAACGAGGAAGCAAAATGCTACTTCTCATTTGACGACAAAAAGCAGTGTTTCTTCGACACAAACAAGGCAGAAGACATGGAATCTCTTTATTCCACAAGTCACAGCGCAAAATGGATTACTGGAAAAACGTATTACATAAAGTGCAGAGATTTTCAAGACAATCAAAATAACAAATGCGCCGTGCAAGTAAGTACTTACTGAAATGTCTCGCTCCGAAATCTGGGATGAACAGTAAATTATACTAGCGAAAGAAAGCCATTCTTATTTTTTAATTGAATAATCAGAGATCAAAAAAACGATGCTGATTGACGCTCGTTTTTAGGATGCAGGAAAATCTTGTGATTTTCCTGAACAAGGATTTGCAAAACTCAAGCAAATCCTCGTACCCAAGATTGCATTCATCTCGCCACTAAAGTCTCAAGAACTTATCAGTTCTTGATGATCATCAAGAATGCAATTGTCGGCATTCTTGAGATGCGCAGTTTTCTGCTCAGCAATCTTGGCATAAAAACAAACCAAAAAGTTCCAAAGAATTTTTAAATAATCTTCCTCTAATTTACTCATGAAAAAGAGGTGCTCAAGTTCTGACTTTGTCATTAATAAAAGAATTCTGCCTAAATCAAAATTCTCAACTCGCTTTAGCACCATTTATCAACTTGATAATTTCTTTTCTAGCAAACGCTCGCAAATTACCATCTTTGTTATAATTGCAATCATGATAATTGTCATTGGAGTACTGGCTTACCTTTTTTTGCCGAAAATACAAACAGGTTTTGGAGTAAGTACAAATAATCCAAACGTGTTTATACAAAATTGCATGTCAAAATCCTTAAGTGAGACAATAGAAAAAATCTCCCTTCAAGGAGGAAGTTTAAATCCGGGCAATTACATACTTTATCAAAATGAAAAAGTTGAATATTTGTGCTACACTGAAGAGGATTATACTCAATGCGTGATGCAAAAGCCATTGCTAAAGAATCAAATTGAAAATGAAATAAAGCAAAATCTTGTTTCGGGAAAAACTTCGTGTCTGGAATCATTGAAAAAAAATTTCGAGGCGCAAGGTTACAATGTTGATATCCAACCAGGAGACTCTAATGTTGAAATTCTGCCGGGAAGAGTTGAAATGAATTTTCAGAATGTACTCACACTCAGCAAAGATTCTTCAGAGAGATACGATGACTTGGGAGCCGTGACTAATAACAATCTTTATGAGATGATTGGCATTGCAGGAAGCATATTAAACATGGAAGCACGATATGGCGACGCTGAAACAACAGTTTACATGAATTATTACCATCACCTTAAAGTTGAAAAGTTCAAGCAAGACGAAGGCAGTACAATTTATGTCATAAGCGACAGAAACACGGGAGAGAAATTCCAATTCGCAACAAGGAGCATTGCATTTCCAGCAGGAATATAAAATGAAAACAAAATTAAGAACTTCAAAATTTTTACTCTTAGGAATTTTGTTAATTTCATTAGTCTCGTTAAATATCTTGATTGTTTCCGGAGCTGCTCAAAATACTTACTGTGCCGAGAGAACAACCAACGGAGCGTGGTGTCAAAATGTTCCTTTAAGCAAAGTTGATCAAAACTTCAGATACGCTCCGACAAGTTGCGAGTCAACATCGTACTGCAAACTAGGAACCTGTGTTGACAGTCAGGAAGGAACATGCATGGAAAACACTCCACAAATAACTTGCGAACTCCCGGAAGAAGAAAACAAGGGAGGAGTTTGGTTTGATTCTGAAGTTGAAGATGTTCCCCAATGCAATCTTGGATGCTGCATCCTCGGAGAACAGGCTGCATTTGTCACACAAACAAGATGCAAACAGTTGTCTTCATTATATGGATTGGAAACAAATTACAGGACAGACATTCAAAGCGAGTTTGCATGCATCTCTACTGCAACCTCTAAAGAAAAAGGGGCATGTGTTTTTGAAAAAGATTTTGAAAAAAACTGCAAGTTAACGACAAGAGGAGAATGCGATAATATCGGAGAAGACGCGGAATTTCACGAAGGATTCCTGTGCTCATCTGAAAAGCTGGGAACAAACTGCGGGCCAAGCGAGAAAACAACGTTGGTTGATGGAAAAGATGGAGTTTACTTTGTAGATACTTGCAGCAATCTTGGGAACATATATGATGCAAACAGGCAGAATGACAAGAGTTATTGGGAAGAAATGATAGGCAAGGAAAAAAGCTGCGGCTTTGATGATTTAAACGGAAATGCAGGAAGTTCAACATGCGGAAACTGCGATTACTTCCTCGGCTCGACGGGAAAAAAATATTCGCGCGGCGATGATCCTGTCAAACCCAGATTTGGAGATTACATCTGCAGGAATTTGGGATGCGAATACCTAAGTGAAAGTTTCCAGCACGGGGAAACGTGGTGTGCCCCTTCAAGTGAAGATGGAAAAAATCTTCCTGGAAGTAGATACAACCGACTTGTATGTTACAACGGAGAAGTTTCTGTGGAAGCGTGTAGTGAATTCAGACAAGAAGTTTGCATCCAGGATGAAATAAACGGTTTCAAGACAGGAGCATGCAGAGTAAACAAATGGCAGGATTGTTCAAGCCAATCAAATCAACAAAGCTGTGAGAACACGGACAAAAGAGACTGCACGTGGACAACTCTTTCAACAGAAAACGACGACGATGAAGAAAATAAAAAAGTAGAGGTTTGCCTTCCAAAATTCGCGCCAGGCTTTGACTTCTGGAATCCTGAAAGTGATGCAGAATCACTCTGCAGTTTAGGAAACAATCAGTGTATTGTAAAATTCGAAAAGGGACTTTTGAGTGGAGAGTATGAATGTACTGAAAACTGCGAATGCCTCGATGGAGGATGGGCTGAAATGCAAAACAGGATGTGCATGGCTCTCGGAGATTGCGGGGTTGCTGAAAACTACTTGGGGTACAGCGGATACAATCAGTTAGACGATTTAATCTCTGTTGCGGAATATCATGAAGAATCAAAGAGTAGCAGCTCTTCGGGAAGTTCAAAAGGAAGCGCCTTTAGTAGCAGTTCAAATAAAGGAAGTGCATTTTAAAATGAAAATTCAAGAGATAAAAATAAAAGAAAGAGAGGGTTTGTTTAGGTTTAATTTAATAAATAAAAATTTCTTTCCCACCTCGCCCACCCGATTAACACAACAGCCCGTGATAAATCTGATTAAAATTGTATTTTACATTAATAATTTATCAATAAACGAGCGAAGCGAGACAAATTAAAATGAAAAAATTTTCAAAAAAATCTCTGCAAATAATTTCATCGTCGCAGATATTTCTAATCGTGATGAGCTTGTTTGCTTTTGCAGTTATTTTGAACGAGGGAGAAAAAGTAAGCGGGCAGGCGATCGTACCTGCTACAGCACCTAACCCTGTTACTATTTACGATGGAATAGAAAGATTTCACCCCGGACTTTATGAAACAAGTAGTGTAGGTGCTGCGCCACCCCCTCCTACAACACCTGTTCAAACAGAAGGAAGCCTTTTGAATCCTGCGGGATTTTTTGGTGTGACTGAACCTTTCCTGGTAGGAATCATCAACGGTGCTGCGCACGGATTGGCGATTGGATTGGGGATTCAATTCGTGGGACCAATGCTTGGATTGAGTGAAGAAACAACAGATGCATTGTCAATATCCGCAGGACTTGGAGTTTTCTCAGGGGAAGCTGTCAAGGGCTATTTAGCAAGTAATCCTGAATTTTTAGCCAACACTTTCGGGAAGAACTTTATTGGAGACCTTTCTGCAACACAAGCAGGATGGGCTGCAGGCATTGGCGTCGGGGTTGTGGCTTTCATCTTATTATACAAGGAAACAGAAAAAAAAGTTGTGACGTTCTCCTGCCTTCCTTGGCAGCCGTCAACCGGAGGAAGTCATTGCGAGGAGTGCAATACTCAGAAAGGAGGACTGCCTTGCAGCGAATATCAATGCAAATCTCTGGGACAAAGCTGTGAACTAGTGAACAAGGGAACAACTGAAGAGAAGTGTGTTTGGGTTAACAGGCAGGATGTAAACCCTCCGACAATAACACCAATGGCATCTGCTTTGGAAAATAATTTCAAGTATTCTCCTGACAACGCCATAAATCCTCCTGATAGAGGTGTTAAAATAGAAAATTTCCAATCGCGAGACGTCTGCATCCCCGCATTCACACCATTGAGATTCGGTGTTGAACTTAACGAACCTGCAAAATGCAAGATTGACATATTGAGAAAACAAGATTTTGAATCAATGGAATTCTTCATGAGCGGAGGACTATTAAGATATAATCACACTTATGCATTAAGTTTGCCTGGAAAAAATTCAGTCGAGGGAGAAAACATCACATTAATCAACGACGGAAACTATGAACTATATGTAAGGTGTGAGGACGCCAACGGAAACTCCAACACGGCAAATTTTGTTTTCAAGTATTGCGTTGATCCCGGTCCGGACACAACACCTCCGCTGATTGTAACAACAAACATAAAAAACAAAGCACCTGTCGCATTCAACAAAAACTCTGTCGACATTGAAGTTTTCACGAACGAGCCTGCACAATGCAGGTGGAGTCACAACAACAAAGATTACGACACGATGACCGAACAAATGACCTGCTCGTCGAGCATATTTGATTTCAATGCACAGTCATTATACAAATGTTCGACAACACTAACAGGATTGAAAGACAAGACAGAGAATAAGTTTTATTTCAGATGCAAGGACAAGCCAAATGCACCTGAAAATGAGAGAAATGCAAATGAGGAGTCATATGAATTTTCTTTGATTGGAACGCAACCAATTGTCATAGATTCTGTGACTCCTGATAATGAAACAATAAAAGATTCGACAGACTCAATAAAAGTTCCAATAAAAGTAAAAACATCTGCAGGCTTCAATAAAGGAGAAGCAATCTGCTATTATTCTCCAACAGGAAAAGAAGGAAGCTACATAAAGTTCTTTGACACGGGAGGATTTGAGCATTCACAGGATTTGTTCCTAACCGAGGGAGACTACGACTATTTCATAAGATGCACCGACCTCGGCGGAAACTCAGATAATGAAGAAATAGATTTTGACGTCGAAACAGACACTTCTGTCCCATCAGTGGTGAGGGCCTTCAGGGAAGAAAATTTCCTTAAGATAATAACTTCTGAAGAAGCAGAGTGCAGATATTCGACATTCAGTTGCAACTATCTTTTTGACGAGGGAACTCTGCTGACAGTAGCCGATAAAAAAAATCACTTTACTGACTGGAATGCGCAGAAAGACCTTTTCATAAAATGCCGAGATGGATTTGGAAACGAGCCCTTACCAGACAGGTGCAGCATAACTGTGCAAGGGAATGATTTCTGAATTGAAAATATTAATACTAATTTAGAAGAATCTGAAGTTAAGCAATTACAATACAAGTTGCTATCAAAAAATTTTGAAGTAAAGACTATAACACAAAAGTGCCCCTGCAAGGTTCAAACCCTCATAGGTGAAATCTCAGCCGAACTGTTAGTACTCACTTATTTGTTGGTACACCTTGCTCAGGCAAAACATAAAGGAAAAAAGAGTATATTAATTTTTGGTTGTTGTGCATTACTAAACAATATCAAAAAAAACCTTAAATTAATAAAATCAAATTTCTTATTGTTTCGATGAAGAAAAAGAGGGGGCAAATAACCATTTTTGTTATTGTTGCCATCTTTCTTGTTGGGGTGATATTAATTTACTTTTCATATACCGGAGTGATAAAACAATCGTTGCCACCTGAAGCGCAAGGTGTTTATTCATTTGTACGGGAATGTGTTGAAAAAGAAGCTGTTAAGGTTATTTACGAAGTTGGGAAAAATGGGGGATATTTTTTTCCACCAAACAAATCAACAGATTCAGGGGTTGCAATTTATTATGAAAACGGAAAGGATTATATGCCCTCAAAAAAACAAATTGAAGATGAGATTTCTTTTTTCATGAATAAAAAATTATTTTTCTGTACGAAAAATTTTGTTGATTTTACAAATCTGGAAATAACTCAAGGTGATATAGGGACAAAAACAACAATTATGGAAGATGAAGTAATTTTAGATGTAGATTATCCCATAACCATAAATAACCAAGGGGGTGCAACGCGTATCAATGACTTTAGATTTAATCTCCCAGTTAGAATGGGCATTATCCATGATTCCATTAACTACATAACACAAGAACAGTTAAGCCACGAAAGTATTTGTGCTTCATGTCTTCTTGAAATCTCAGAAAAAAATGACTTATACGTTGAGATTATGGATTATGATGAAAATACAATGATATTCATATTCAGAGATGAAAATTCAAAAATAAACGAGGTAGTCTTTGTTTGGGCTTTTGCAAACAAATACAAAATAGAATGAAAGCAAACAACAGAAAATTATTTCTTTTAATATTAATGTCTGTTTTGTTGTTAAATTTGGTATCTGCGGGCGCTGCTGCAATAATCGGCATGAAAGGATTAGAAGTTCTAAATCCTGGCGCTGCTGCCGCAGTAAATCAAATTATTTGTTTAACAGAACCACTATCATGCGCGGCAGGTTTTGTTGTTGGACAAGTTCAATCAGAGGTTATCAGCACTCTTGCAAAAGAAAGTCCTGAAACAGCCAAGATGATTATTGCTTACAATCAGATTAAAGGGGGAATAAATGATGGGGCGGAAATATTGGAAGAATTTGAGATGGATTCAAATGGAGAAATTACGACCGGAAAAATGTTGTTTGGAGACGAAAAGGTTTCCAATATAGGAAATTTAATCGGAAGTGGAATCAAGGCAGAAGATATATCTGTTAAAGGAGTTGAATTATCCAAACGGGGTGAAACAACCACAATTGCATTCTCTAAAGAAGAGAGCATTGTAAACATTAAAGGAAATAAATTTGAGAACATAGTTTCTCAAGATAAAGCCGGCCTTCCAACATTCATTGAACTTGATTCAAATGGAGGGATTAATGAAGCTAGATTTACTGTAAACGAAAATGGAGGGGATTATGTTTTTGGGAATACTATTGTAAATGCTCCGCCAAATTCTAAAGTTTCTTTCAATAAATACACGGGAATAAACATAAAGGTTGAAGATGGAGGTCAAATAACAAATCTTCCAATGATAAAAGATGGACTTCAAAATTCAGGTAATTATGAAACAGTAATGGAAGGAAAAGAATTTACACTTCCAAATGGAGCAAGAGTTAGTGGGAAAATTATTCAGCGTGGTGAAGAAACATTTGTAAACCTTGATGATGGAACCAAGATTGAAGAGGTAGAATTTTTTAAAGACCAGAATAATCTCCAATATACTGGAGAAATTCAAATCTTTTTTGATGGTGAAAAACGAGGTGGAAATTCTGCTTCTTTTGATTTAGAAAATAAAAAAATTTTGCTGAATTCAGAAAATGGCAATTTTATAAGTCGATTCAATGAAGGAAACTCTTTTATGAAAGTTGATAAAGGAGATTTTGCCGCAATACAAAATTTTCCAAATTCAGAAATTGAGATTCAAAATCGCGATAACGAAGGATTGATACCAAGAGTCTCAACTGAAGGAGATTTTGTCATTTATGAAGATGGAAAGAAAATTGAGAACTCCAATGGAAAAATTAACATACATGATGAGGGTTATAAAAAGACAACGACAACTTCTCCGATAGAAATATTTGTTTTGGGAGATGATAACATACTTGGAGAGAGAAATACAATCATTGTAGACAATTTTAATAGAATTGCAATTGGACAAAGAGATGACGATGAAATATCAATAAATGAGGGAAATATTAACATTAAAATCTCAAAAAGAGTCAAATACAATTACCCCACAAAAGAAAATATAGAAGTTTTGACTGGCAAGGAAATTGTTTTTGAAGATGTCTCAGAGGGGTCTGAATACTTAGCCCTCGGCAGATTAAGAGATTATCTAGATAATACTCCAAATGAAATAAAAAATGTCGTTGCAGGCATAAAGTTCAAGGGAGGTATAGGGGCACATGCTAGACCTGACGGAAATATTATTTTTGGTGTTGATAAAACAGCAAGAGGGATGGAGAATTATGATTTTGATTATGAAACATTAAGGCACGAATTTGCACATGCCCTCCAGCTAAAGCAAATTGACAAAGAAAAGGGTGATAAATTTTTAGAATATTTATATAACAAACAGGATGGGTTCTCTACAGGCAGTGGTTTACTAAATGCTTTTGATAAAATAAATAGAGACATAGCAGAATCACTAGCTGAAACTACACCTTTTGAGAAAGAGTGGGCTGAATCAGGAGGATACAATTTTATAGATGAACCGATACCGGAAAATATCGTAAATATAAAGACCATCATGATTATAACTAAAGAATACACGGACGGCTCATTAAAAAACGGCGGATTTGTTAATGAGTATGGTAAAACAAATATCTACGAAGATGTTGCAACTTTTACGGGGAAGGTAGCAGCAAATCCTTCATTTTTTAAAGGACATATAGACCCAAAAAGCCCCGACTACAATCCAATCTATAGAAAAAAACTGGATTTGTTAAATAAGTATAAATTCATATCGGAACAAGAATACAACAAAGTTCTGGAGGAAGCAGGAGTAAAATGAAAGAAGAAATTATTTTTTTAGTATCGATTTTATTTTTTATTGGTTTCATCTCTGCAGTCCAAGAACCATTTATTTATTACAAATTAAACCTTGATTACTCATACGGAAACTTATCAATAAATTCAACAGAGATTGAGTTTTCAAACAGACATATTGAGAATAATTTTGGATTTTATTCTGCAATGGTTTTGGATTTTGATGGAAATATACTAAACTTAACGTTTTTTGATGTGCCAAATGTTATTTTTTATGATGCAACAGATCCAGAAACCGGTAAAATCACGGGAGGGGGATTAATGGAATTTAATGAAACCCAATCTGAAATTTATGTTCCTTACTATAAAAATGCCAAAGAGATGGTTATTTATGACCAAAATACAAACGAATTGATAAGAAAAAGTGTTAGGGAATATTCAGATATAAGAAACTTATCTGATAATACGGGTAATCTTAATGACAATGGAAAAGAAGGTGGCAATCTAGAAATTCAAAAAAATAATTTCATTGAGAAACTCTCCGAATATTGGTGGATTTTGGCCATTGTCTTTATTATTTTACTGATTATCTTATTCACTTCGATAAACAAGCGAAAGTAAGTTAATTTTTTATACTTTTAAAAACTAACACAGCAATGGAAACAAAACGCTCGCAGATGCAATTATCTTTCGGAATGATTTTTTCCATAATACTCATCGTGATATTCATCTCTGTTGCTGTCTTCGCGATAATGAAATTTCTTGACATACAAAATTCCGTAGAAGTTGGTAAATTTGGTAATGATATTCAAGAGGATATTGACAGATTATGGAAAGGTTCTCAAGGAAGTGAGACGAGAGAGTACTCGCTGCCGAAAAAAATTACACATGTGTGCTTTATAGATTATAATTCAGAACCAAAAGGAGAATTCAATTTAATTTACGAAGATTTAAGACAGGAATTTTTCGAATTTGAAAACATCTTTTTCTATCCAATTGGAAGCGGAGAAGGATTAAATTCAAAAGAGATAAAGAATATTGATTTGACAAAGATAACGGAAAGTGAGAATCCTCTCTGCATCACTAATACCGACGGCGAAATCAGAATTTTAATAAAGAAAAATTTCGGCGAGAGTTTAGTAACAGTGGGAAGAGCATAAAATGAAAAACAAAAACGCATTTGTTGAAATTTCATTTGCATGGCTTTTTGCCATTATCGTGGGGGTGGTGATTTTGTTCCTCGCAATTTATACCTCAACCAAAATAATCAAAACAGAGCAAACCTCGCTCGATGCGCGAACAGCCAAGGAAGTGGGTGTTTTATTGAATCCTCTTGAAACCGGATTCGAAACAGGAAGTGTCAATTCAATAACTTTTCCGACAGAAACAAGAGTGTATAATAGATGCGATACTGAAGACATATTCGGAAGGCAGATAATACAAGTTTCACAGAAAACTTTCAATAAGTGGAGTGATACCGATGTCAATGTCGGATTTTCAAACAAATACATATATTCCGAGGATTTTGTGGAAGGGAAAAAATTCTTTGTCTTTTCGAAGCCGTTTGATTTTCCATTTAAGGTCACGGACGTAATTTATTTGACATCATCTGAAAAAGAATATTGCTTTATCAACGCTCCAAAGGAAATAGCGGATGAGATTGAGGACTTAAATCAAGAAAATCTCAAGATTCAAGAATGCGGAGCTGAAAGCGAAAAAATATGTTTTGGTTCCTCTGCAAAGGATGATTGTTACGCAATTGTAGACTACGGGTCAAGGTACGTCGAGAAAAATGGCGATAGGATGTATTTTTATTCTAACAGCTTAATGTATTCCGCGATATTTTCCGACAAGGAAGTTTATGAATGCCAGACCAAGCGCGTCATGCAACGCGCGAAGCAGTTAAGCCTTTTATACAAAGACAAAGCAGATTTCATATCTGGAAAAAATTGTTTCTCTAACATAAACTCTGAACTTACGGAACTTTCAAATCTTGAAGACAACTTTCAAAGTTCTGAAAATATGAATACCCATATGATAAATCTGGTAGAGAACACGGAAACCAAAAATAAAATGTCTGAGTGCAAACTATGGTGAAGAGAATATTGTTCTTATGCAAACACAATGTTTTCAGAAGCCAAGTGGCTGAAGAATTTTTCAAAAAAATGTACATGGGAAAACACCACATCACGAGAAGTGCCGGAATAATCCCTTATACAAAAAAAGATCTCATTGGTGATGAAGGTTTTGAAGCGGAAAAAACAGCCGTAAGAAAGTTTGGAATAAAACTTGATAAAAAACCCGAAGGTATAAACTCAAGAAAACTTAAAGATACAGACATACTGGTGGTTGTTGCTGACGACGTACCTGTTGAAATGATAAAAAAAGAAAAATGTTTTCGCGGCAAACTGATTGTTTGGAAAATTCCCGATTTAAAGCACGATGACAAAAACAAGGAAAAAATTGCCGAGAAATCAATAAAACTTATAGAGAATAAAGTAAAGGGGTTTGTGAGAAATTTAAAATGATTTACAATAATCGGGGACAGTTAAAAATCCAACAAATGGCATTTATGCTGATGGCCATTACGCTATTTTTTGTTCTCGTCGGATTGTTTGTTTTGAAAATAAACTTATCTGAATTAAAGCAAAGCGCAGGAACTCTAGAAGAAAAAAACGCTCTGCTTCTCGTTACAAGACTTGCAAATTCACCAGAGTTTTCATGTGACAATTCCTTCGGCAGTACAAAAATAAACTGCATTGACGCGGACAAGGTCATGATGTTAAAGCAAAGAATCCAAAACTACGATGATTTTTGGGGTGTTGAGAATATAGAAATAAGAAAACTTTATCCTTCAAGTAACAAAAGTGTTGAATGCACTTTAGACAATTATCCCGGATGCGAAATAATAAAAATTCGCGGAGGACAAATCACCCCAGAATATTCAAATTTTGTTTCTCTTTGCAGAAAGGAATCATTTGAAGAAAAGGCCGAA
>Ga0209518_1001923_pt1 | contig 20742 bp, 24 predicted proteins | sample RifGroB1_FD_183993 | JGI IMG/M metagenome (GOLD analysis project Ga0209518, IMG submission 183993) | Groundwater microbial communities from Rifle, Colorado, USA - Groundwater B1 (SPAdes) (version 2) | ecosystem: Environmental > Aquatic > Deep subsurface > Groundwater | place: Rifle, Colorado...
CTCTCAAAAAAAGTCGAAACGATCATAGAAGAGCTTAAGAAGGAAGGAATCTAACGCGCGATATGGTTGTGGAAGGAAAACAATTGTTGGCAAGTGCTCTTAGTCCTTTGGCGAGTTTTTCACTCGACACGATCGTTATCACCGTTCTTGTTGTCTCACTTTCTGCATTCGCATTTTATGCGGGTAAACGAAGCGCCACCTCGTTTCTTATTGCGCTCATTGGGGCGCATTCAATGTATGCAGCGTTTACGTTCCGAGAGCAGATCATTTCATCTCTTTTCCCAGAGCAAGCGTTTTGGGTAAACGCGGCATCATTTCTTGTGTTCTTTTTCATCTTAAATATTATTTTACGAAGTATGATCCATGGAGATTACCCATCGGGAACAATGAAGTTTTTCCAGTCAATCGCTCTCGGAGTCGCCTCAACGGGCCTCATTCTTGCGTATTATTATCATCTGCTCCATGGAGAAGCACTTGTTTACAACTTTTCTCCGGGTATTGATAAGCTGTTTACAGCCCCTATGGCGCTTTTCTTGTGGATAGCGGGGTCTGTGGCGCTGGTGTTTTTCATTGAACGAAGATAAGTCCCGTTAGAGATTAATCAGTTATGTATTATGTTTACGTATTAAAAAGTGAGAAAAATGAAAAATGGTATACTGGAAGTACAAATAATCTACGGAAACGTTTTAAGGAACATAACGATGGTAGGTCTGGATGGACAAGGAAAGGAATACCATGGCAATTGATTTATTATGAAGCATGTATTAACAAGGAAGATGCGGGGGTGAGAGAATTATATTTAAAATCAGGAATGGGTAAACGATATATAAAAAATAGATTAAAACGTTTCCTATCTCTAACGGGATAAACATGCGATACTCATCACCATTTATACTGCAGACATTTGTGTGGATACCAACGTGGATCGTCCTTACTTTATGTGGGCGGTTTCGTAAGTATGGAAAAGAAAATCTCAAAGGGCTTTCTCGCGGAGTAATTTTTGCCGCCAATCATGGAAGCGAGCTCGACCCTATTTTGATTCCCGCAAGCCTCAATCCTTTCTCTGCCGTAATGCCGATATTTTATGTCGCGCGCGAGCGTGAATTTTACGAAAAAGACGGGTTTAGTAAATATATTTATGGTGGTGCGTGGTTTAAATTATGGGGAGCATATCCTGCATATACGGGAAAAAAAGATTACGCATTCTCGCTTCAAGAGCATATCAAGATCCTTAATGCGGGTAAAAGCATTCTTATGTTCCCCGAGGGGGAAAAAACAAAAAATGGGGAAGTGGGTAATGGAAAAGGAGGTATTGCATTCCTTGCTCACACAACAGGAGTGTCGATTGTTCCTGTCGCAATGAACGGTCATTTCAAGATGCGTCCTATTGATTTTTTATTGCGCAGACGTTCGCTCGCGATTAATTACGGGAAGCCAATCTACCCAACAGAACTTTTTCCACAAGGAAGCAATCCAACACCGGATGAATATAAAACCGCAACTCAAATCGTGATGGGGAAGATCACAGAACTTCATCGCGCGATTTCCTCCGCGGCATAAGCGCCATTTCAGGGCGCTTGTTTTTATCTGGTTTACATGGTATTATCCCCAAGGTTTCATTGGGTTTTTCGAAATTGTTCTTTGTAATTGGAGGAGAAAAAAATGAAGAAGTTGTTTGGTGTTTTGCTGTTTCTGCTGTGCGCCATGGGAGGAGTTGTTGCGAATGCCGCAACTGTTATTGTTTTGTTTTCTGGTATTGATTCAAGTATTCCATACCACGGTGTATATGCCGGATATTATGATACTAAAGTAGACGGTATCGACACTCCGGTAATGTGTGACGATTTTACCACGGAGATCAATGTGGGGAACACATGGACTGCAAATGTTTTTACGTATGCGGATGTGCAAAGTGGTGCTGCGACAAAATTTTCCGGCACGGTGAAGTATAGTCAAGTCGGCTGGTTGTATAACCAAACCGCCTCGGCAACCCCCACAGTGCGGGCACAAATCGCGGGAGCTATCTGGAACATCATGACTCCGGGATCAGTTGTTATGGATCCACTTGCGCAAAGCTATTACAGCCAAGCGACAAGCGGTACATACGATACATTCGATTGGAGCAACGTAATGAATGTGCTCACCCCGATTCCTTTTTCTGCGGGGCAGGAGTTTCTGAAGCCGACGCCTGTGCCACTTCCAGCAAGTTTCTGGCTTCTGGGTAGCGGTCTTATCGGTCTCATAAGATTCACGCGTACACGCTAATAATTTTCTTGGCTGCCATCGGCAGTTTACAGACGAGGATTAAAACCCCTCGTCTTTTTTTGTATCCGGTTGGCGGAATCTAAAATCCTTGACTTTTTATAAAAAAGTTATATAATTATCCAATAACATAGATCTTTGAAAGGAAAATACTTATGAACAAAATCATCTTTACGTATCTTAGAGATCTTTACCGACCATTTAGTCAGGCGTTTCTTGCCATTCTCGCCCTAATGGTGGTACAACAATTAACCACCATTACCACCCCATATCTTTATGGAAAAATAATTGACGGTATTATCCAAGGAAAGCCCTTGCAGTACATTATTATTGTTGCAATCGTTTCCCTTGGTCTCTTGCTATTTAATATTCTCGTCACATATATTCGTGAGAAAAAAGAGATTGAAGCGATTGACTTCGATATTTCACGACATATAGCAAAAACAACATTATTGCGAATGTTCAAGTTTTCTCTCGGCCAGTTTGCCAATGAGAATTCAGGGCTTAAGCAAAGCGTCGTTAATCAAGGGTCAGGAGCCTTGCGGCAATCGGCAACGCTTATCTTGTATAATTTTTTGCCGATTATTATCCAGGTGGTAATTACGATTGCGGCGCTCCTGTACGTTGACTTATTCCTCGGTGCAATTGTATTCTTCGGCTCTGTAGTTTATATAGGGTCAAATATTTATTACAATATTTATTTTTACCCAAACGTAAAAGAGCAACAAGACTTAATGAGAAATCAGCAAAAACGGCATTCGGAAATTCTCCGCTATATGGCACTTGTTAAGGTTCACGCGCAAGAAGAGAACACCATAGAAGAGTACCATCAAAAAAATACTGAAATCGGTAATTTTGGGAAAAAAATATGGACTCGTTTTATGAAGGTGTTTTTTATTCGTGAATCTTTTGCTGAAATCGTTCAGTTTATGGTCTTAGCAACAAGTATCTATTTAGTGTACCGAGGGGTGCATACACCGGGGACCATTGTTGTATTTCTAGCATGGTCAAATAATGTTTTTGCGAGGTTAGGTAGTTTGGGTTCTGTACAGCGCAATCTTGTTGAAAATATTGGATATGTTGATAAATACATTAACATGCTATCAATCCCTATAGCAGTGACTGAACAAAAAGACCCTATCAAGCCAACACGCTTTAATGGAGAAATTGAATTCAGGAACGTTTCCTTTTCTTATCCTGTCATAAAAAATGATAGTGACATGGAACAAACTGAAGAAATATCATCGAGCGATGCACTTCGTAATGTTAGTTTTACCATTAAAGCAGGGGAAACGTGCGCATTTGTAGGACAATCTGGTGCTGGTAAAACAACACTAGTTAACCTACTTCTTCGTGCTTATGACCCCAATGGGGGGAAAATTCTAGTGGATGGCAATGATCTACGCACACTCGACCTCACCTTTTATCGTCGTGCCATAGGGCTTGTCGAACAGCAGGTAGAATTATTCGACGAAACATTGCGTTACAATATTCTTTTTGGGGTTAATAATGAACGCCACTTGATCTCCGACGAAGACCTTGAGGTGATTGCCAAAAAGGCATGTATCGATAAGTTCTATCATCGACTTGGGGGAAAAAAGTTCGAAACACTAATCGGAGAAAGGGGCATTCGACTTTCTGGTGGCGAACGCCAGCGAGTTGGAATAGCTCGTGCGCTTGCAAAAGATCCACATATTCTTATTTTCGACGAAGCAACCAGTAATCTTGATACCGAAAACGAAGCCTTGATCCATCAAGCAATGAGGGAAGCGCTTCGAGGACGAACGGGAATCATTATCGCCCACCGTCTCTCAACAATTAAAGGTGTAGACAAAATTGTTGTTTTCGATCGTGGACAAGTAGTTGGTATTGGGACACACAACGAACTTGTTGAAATGTGTGAGCCATATCGCCGGCTCATCGATAAACAAGTAGTTTCGTTCTAAGCATTTCCTTAAAATCCCTGTATTCAAGCGGGGATTTTTCTTGCCATCAAAAGCACTTTTATCTATTTTTTACTACAAACTCATACTGCTCACCATCTCATTGTAAAAAGCGGCGGGGTCGGCAGGGGAGGAACACATAGTTTTGAGTTTCTTTTTGTCAATAATGAGCGCCGTGTCTATTCCGATACGTTCAAGAAAATGTACATTATGGGAGATCACTATGAGTGCGCCTGAAAAATCTTTCAAAGCATCCGCAATGATATCAAGCGTTTCGATATCAAGGTTGTTGGTCGGCTCGTCGAGCACCAAAAGGTCGACTGACCCCGCGGTAACCATCGCAAACACAAGCCGCGCCGCTTCGCCCCCACTCAATACTCCCGCTTTTTTGCGCGCATCTTCTTCTTTGTAAAAAAGAAAACGCCCAAGTTGTCTTCGTACCTCCTCGTTTAAAAGTTTCGGATTGTATTTTTCCACATTCTCGATAAGGGTTAGGTTGGGATCGATAATTTGATATTTTTGATCCACGTATACCACGCGTGCACTGGGAGAGCGTTTAACATATCCTACGAGTTCCACTGCGGCATCTTCTCCGGCAATGGATTTTGCAAGCGAACTTTTTCCTGAACCATTTTTGCCGACCAACACCATGCGGTCGCCATACACGATGCGAAGATCAATATCATCTATGAGAGTTTTCTCTGGTACGCCGAGGGTCCCGTCATTGATAGCGATCAATGTTCTTCGCGCTCCTGAAGTGTCGTGGTCGAGTATGAAACGCAATGGACGTTGTTTCTCTTTTTGAAGCGATGCCGCTTGTTCGTCTCTTTGAGTCATGATCTTCCTCAATTTCTTCCCTTGCTTGCCTGCTGTGCCGGATGCCTTGTTTGCATAAAATCCTTTGAGCACCGGCGGCATATTATTTGCGAACACTTCTTTTCTCCCCACGCGCCTTGAGCGGTCTGTGCGCTTTCGCTCGGCTTCTATGGATTTTTTTACCTTCCTTAATTTTTTCTTGGTTGCTGTGTAATCACGCTCTCGCGCATCTTTTTTAAACTGTTTCTGGTCGGCATAATGCGTATAATTTCCTCCATACTCCGCAACAGCCCCTTCTTCAAGTTCCCAAATATGGTTTACAATAAGATCAAGAAAGAACGGATCGTGAGAGACGATAATGAATGCTCCCGAGAATGTTGTGAGAAATTTCTTCAAAATATCGATCCCTCCTGCATCGAGGTGGTTTGTCGGCTCGTCAAGAAGCAAGAGATCGGGGTTGTGCGTCTCGGCGATCGCGAGATTGAGTTTCATCATTTCACCCCCGCTTAATGTTTGAAGTTTTTGTTCAGGTTTGATTTCATTTTCTTTAAACCATTTACGGAACCCTGTATTAAGAGCGGACCACTTCACTCCTTGGCGGGAAACATACTCTTCTATTTTGTCGGTGCTTCCAAAAAGCGAGAAATCCAGTTGGGGGAGATAGTACGATGAACCCTTGGTTGTAATTACGCCTTTCGTTGCTTCAAGTTGTCCCGCGAGCAATTTCAAAAGCGTGCTTTTCCCACTGCCATTTTTACCAACCAGTCCAACACGGTCACCCTGTTTTACAGTCAGATTAAGTCCCTTAAAAAGAGTTTTATGTTGAAGTTCAAATGATGTATCTTTTGCTGAAAGTATTACTTTTGCCATTACAGAGTAAAATACCACACTAATGGGAAACTTGATAGGCAATATCCCCACAAAGGCGTTGACCCTGTAGTGAAATTTAGTAATGGTCTTACTGCGCCTTTCGCGCGTTGCTAAATTCTACTACGGGGTTGAAAAATCGGGGGATTTTTTGGGGTTATTGAGAGGGGTATTTTTATTGACTTGCAATTACTATAATATAGTACTAGGATATAGTATATGACTACTATTACCATACCCATCAATAAAGACCTCGAAAATTTTATTGAAGAGGAGATTGCTCACGGAACAAGCGAGAGCAAAGCGCATCTCGTGCGGTTCGCCCTTGAACGTCTTCGCGAAGAACGGGCGCTTATGCGAATACAAGAAGCAGAAAACGATATTAAGGCAGGCCGTATCTATAAGGGCAATCTCAAAAAATTAGCTGGTCGAAGTAAGTAGTAATAATGGAATATCTGTATACCGCCAGATTTTTGCGTTCCCTTCGAAAACTACCCCTTGCGGTTCAAGATGATTGCTATCGCACTCTTGTGCTGTTTAAAAATAGAAAAAATGAGGAGAAAATAAAACTCCATAAATTGCATGGAGAATTAAAAAAATACCATGCTTTTTCTGTGAATTTTGCTTATCGAATCATTATAAAAATAGATAAGGAAAAAGTATATTTTATGGATGTCGGTTCTCATGCATTATACAAATAATCATATCCCCACAAAGGCGTTGACCCGGTAGTGAAATTTAACAATGATTTGCATCGCGCCCGTGGCGCGTTGTTAAATTCTACTACGGGGTTGAAAAATCGGGGGATTTTTGGTATCCAAAGTATTTAAAATTTTATCCCTTGACAGCTGTATGCCTATGGAGGTAATATTACTTTGTAATACAAATTATTACAAAGTAATACATAACTATGCGTACTATCATCAATATTTCTGTTCCCGAAATAACCGCCAAAGAAATCCGAAAAGAGGTGAGGGTAGGGGGGTTTTCTTCCACGAGTGAATTTTTTCGCCATCTTTTGCGTGAGCAAAAAGCAAGAAATCTTGCCACATCTCTAAAAAGTGATCGAGTTCAGTTTGAACACGGAAAAGGAAAGAAGCTTTCTTCGCTTAAGGACCTGCGCTAGACAATGGAAATTCTTTATTTACCGAAGTTTGCCAGGCAATACAAGAAACTCCCATTGCAGGTTAAAGAGCGCGCAATAAACACCAACAACTAATTCCTGTACCCGATATCTCTAAAGCAAAGCTTCCAGTTTCCTTGTTAATTCGTATACAAACTTTTTACTTCTTGAGGTATCACAGGTATCCAAGAATTCACGAATACTCGCTATATATTTATCGTTGTTTGCAAATTTTGGGTAGAGATGTTGTTCGCCCCTTTCGTATATCTTTGCGAAGTTTTGTAAATGTGAAGCAAAATCGGCCATTTTGATCAATTTTGCGCCTAAAGATATTGTTTTGATTCTCTCATAATATTCGAGTTTCTGTTCCTGACTACAGTTTTTTGGATGAGAAACTTCTTGTACCAAACCAGCAACTTCTTTTGAAAAAGTTTTTTCTATTTCTTCGTATGTTGCCGAAGTATCCTCTAAGGTATCATGGAGAAGTCCTCCCACTAAAATATCCTGATCATCTACATTAAACTTGTTTTGAAGTATTCGAAAAACATCAAGAAAATGGTTCTTTCTTCCTGCTTCAGTAAATTTTTGTTCGGCGAATTTTTTTGCGAGTTCAATTTGATTTATACCCATAATTTTTTTTTGATTAAATCTAATATTTTTTGTCTTCTTGTTTTTAGCTATTTGTTATCTATTATATACACATGACAGAAATAGTATAGAAATTTGCCGGAACCCTAATTTAGCAAGCTTTTCTTTATTCGGAAATCTGATTTGAATTACTGAAATTTATCCAATATCCCCACAAAGGCGTTGAAAAATCGGGGGATTTTTGGTATTCTGGGGGTATAGTTAGGCAAGAAATAATGGTTTTTCTTGTTAAATTTTCTTAATAAAAATGGAAACTATCTCTCTTGCAATATCTAGCGTTGCGGATTTAATGGTACGTTACAAGCCATGGCCAACTAACCCAGCGGGTTTTGCGTTTTTTGTTTGACATATATCTACATAAGGAATATTGTGTAGATGGGTAATTTTGCCCTATTGTATAGGAGAAGTATCATGGGTTGGTTCACTGATTTCGTCGGTGCGTTGACTGGCGATAGTGGAAGTAAGGTGTCACATGCCCACCATGATGCCCGCGATCATTCTGGCGTTCGTGAGGGTAATGACAAAAGTAATTTCGACAAAGCCCCGGACTGGGCTGACAAAACAACCGATTCGGGAACTCCTCTGTTCCCCGACGGAAAATGACATGGCGTCCAAATCGAAAGAGGGGTCTTTATTGCCCCCTCTTTTTTTGGTATTCTAAATACATGGATCAGGTTATTATCACCCGGTATATCGATGCTTTCTACTCCGAAGAAAAAAAGCCGAGTAGCAACAAACATATAACTCACTATTCTCTTGGGAAACTCGTCTCTACTTCTAGAGATTTTATTGTTGTTGCTTTTGTAGAAAAAAATAACATTCCATGGAGAGGACTTTTATTGCCACGTGAAGCTATTGTTTTGAAAAAGAATAGAGTATCTGAATCAACCAGGATAAAAAATAAAATTAAAAAAATAAAAAAGAATATTTCCATCGGTATTTTTTGGAAAGATTTAGTTTATTTTGAAAATGGAGTCGTGCCGCCATCTTATTCATTGATGTATACGGAAGGGAAAGTGTATTCTGTAACAGATAAGGCAATAATCATTAAAAATTCTCAAACAATTAGGGTAGCGCCGAAAAAAGTTACGAATCACCCAAAGAAAAAGATCGATATATCCTTCCTGATCATACCGAGATGTTTTATAACTGATATCGAAATTTATGGTAAATAACTATAAAAAAGGTGATCTTATTGTGCTGACATATTTGATTGACAACGAGAAGTTTCGGAGTAGCGGGGTAGTTCTTGGTATATCTGATGCCATTTTGACTATCGGGCATAATTTTAGTCATACATCTCCAATTGATATTACTAAAATCCAAATTAAAGATATTCTTGAAAGTAAAAAAGTAGTTCCCAAAGAAGTTAATTCACCTAATGATTTTGATGTATAGGTAGCTTATCTAATATCCACCATAAAGCATTGAATTTTATGGGGATTTTTGGTATTCTGGGGGTATGATCAGCCAAGAGGCTATTCAAGCAATATTAGGAATTCAGGAAAAAGTTAATATCACGCCTGAAGAAATGGCTGATAAGGTCTCTGGATAACCATCTGTAACTATAATGACAGGACCATTTTCAGCACGAATAAGGGATGGTAAGAAGATTGTAGAGTATCTCGGGAATAGGCAATACAAGAAAATTCATAACGTTTCTGCACGTGCCTTCAGTAAAAAAATTCTTAAGGAAAGATTGGATGATTTAGTAACAAATAAACATTACTATCATCTTCATAAAATTGATAATTCAATTTTTCTTGCGGCCACTGAATATTTTCATAAACTTGGCGCAGAATGGTGCAACCTCCCCTTAACAACCCTCATGATTTCGTCTCCTGGAGAAGTATATGCGGGTAAAAAATTGGATTATACTACCGATACTCTTCCCATAGAGATCTCATGGTTCAATAACCACAAACGAATATTTTTAACAGAAAGTTCCCAGTTTTATTTGGAATTAAGACTTCTCACAAAAGATGTCAATAAGGTTTTTTCTATTTATAATTCATTTAGAAAAGAAAAGGCAGATTTTTCTCACCTAGCTGAATTTCAACATATTGAATTTGAAGGAAAAATGGACTTCAATAATAATGTAAAAACAGCAATCAGTTTTTTGAAATATATTACGAAATATCTAATCAGAAATAATTCTGATGACCTTTTCTACTATCTGACAAAAAAAGAAATCAAGTTACTGGCGAAAACTTTTGATAACGAAAATATCATCGAACTCCCTCTCAAGGAAGCATTAAAAATTCTTTATAGCGAGACAAAAAATACGGCCTATAAAAAATTTTCATTAAAAAATTTTGGCAGTTGGGAAGAAATAAAACTGACAGAAATTTTAAAAGGACATGTAATTATTACAGATTTTCCAGTAGATGAAATACCATTCTATCATAACACTTCAAAGAGAGATCAGGATGGCGACCTTGTTGCTCAAAACGCAGATGTAATTCTATCTGGCTATAGAGAGGTGATTGGAAGCGGTGTTAGAATCAGTGATTCAGTCGTACTAGCCGAGAAAGCACGAGCGTTTAATCTTCCTCTGAAAGATTACGAACCGTATTTAAAGACAAGAAGATTTAAGCATTATCAAAAAACTGCAGGTTTTGGATTCGGATGGCAGAGATATGTACAATGGTTGTTGAGGTTACCCTATATCTGGGATGCCACACATATTCCTCGAGGGCAATACCTACCAAAGCCATAATACCTATTGTTATATAACTAGTTAAAAATATGAGGAAAAAAGAATTTAATGATTTTTTCAAACTTTATGCCCAAAATGTTGACAAGGCGGACAAGCAATATTTTTGGAAACTTTCTGACGCATTGATTATCGAGATTATCAAAAAGAATATTTTTGACCCGGGGGAGAGTGGGACTATTTTGGATGCAGGTGGTGGTAGCGCAAGGTGGGTGATTAAGCTTTGTGAACATTATCGTGCTCACTTTACAGTCTATGATCTTTCAGAAGATATGCTCGTGCAAGCAAGACACAATCTCTTGAAATCAAATTTCAAGAATCGGGTTACGCTTGTCCACGGAGATATTGTTAAGATGAATAATATAGCAACTGGATCAATTGACCATATCCTAAGTATTTACAGCCCACTCAGTTTTATTGACAAGAAAGCTGAAGCAATAAGTGAAATGTATCGCATTTTAAAACCTGGGGGTAAGATTGCTATTATGGGTCATGGACATTATAATGCGGTTGCTTCAAAAATTAATAATTCTATTGCTCTACCATCTGAACTTTATAAAATGAACAAAACATATCGAGTTAAATGGGCGCAACATGTGCCAGAACTCAATACTTTCTCAAAAGAGTCACTGGAAAACCTTCTTTCAGATTCTGGCTTTACACCAATAATTACATATGGTGTGCCAGTATTCATACAGCCCGGCCCAGAAGATTTTGATTTGGAAAACAAGAAATACAGTAAAATTTCTAAAGCACTTGAAAATCGAGATTTTTTTGAATCAATTTTTAGTATAGAGATGGAACACAATAGTAAATCGACAGTAATAAATCGGGGTATGAACGTATTTTCAATTGCCACCAAACATTACTAAGAACATTATGAAACTTACGAATCCAAGACCACTTAAAAAGGGCGATACGATTGGTATCGTATCGCCGTCAGCAGGGCTAGCAGAACTTTTCCCTCATAGGGTTGAACATGGAATAGGGATACTTAAGTCACTAGGATTTAATATTGTAATTGCTCCGCATGCTCTGGAGCGTAGCGGGTGGGTATCGTCATCAGCCCATGAGCGTGCCGATGACCTCCATCGAATGTTTGCGGATAAAAATATTAAAGCAGTGATGTGTACTGTTGGAGGTAACCATGCAAACCAAATCTTAAAATATCTTGATTTCGATCTTATTAAACGTAACCCGAAGATTTTTATCGGTTATTCTGATATTACCATTCTTCACTACGCATTTGCCCAAAAAGCATATCTCCGGACATTTTACGGCCCGTGTCTCATATCTGAATTCGGAGAATATCCAAAAGTTTTTCCATACACACTTGAATATTTCAAGAAGGCACTTATGGACTTACGTCCAATCGGTCCTATTCTATCTTCAGATATTTGGACAGATGAGTTTTTAGACTGGTTCGAAAAGAAAGATGTTGAACGTCCTCGAATATCTCATGCACACAAGGGGTATGAATGGTGGCGCCAAGGAAGTGCAACCGGACCAATATTCGGGGGCTCTATTCCAACAATAAATCATCTTGCTGGAACTGACTATTGGGTAGATCCAAGAGGCACAATCTTTTTTATTGATATCCCTGAAGGTGCCCCAGGGCAACCTTTTCCACAGTCAGACCTCGATGCATTCTTAGCTGATCTTGATAATCTGAATATCTTTAAGCAGATTAACGGCCTCATTATTGGCCGTCCTTATCAATATGGCGACGAGGAGAATACAAAACTTAAGAAGATGATTTTTTCCTATACATCTGGCTGTAACTATCCAATACTTTATAATACTAATATTGGGCATACGACCCCTATCGTCACTATTCCTATGGGAGCTGCTACTCAAATTGATTCAAACAACAATCTTTTTGAGATTACCGAGAGCGGCTTGTCTTCCACCTTAAATATTTAGTTACAAAAAAAAGAGATGAAAAAGCCCCTCTTGCTATAGTTATAGCAAGAGGGGCTTAAAGATTCACTCTACTTAAATAATTTACAGAGAAGTTCTGTTCCAATACCACTTATCAGCAACCGCTCCTTTTTTGAATTCATAAGTTTTTGCGTCCAGTTGGTATACCCCCCATCAACAAGCGGGAATACTGTACCGGCTCTATTTTGTGCAGAAATCTTAAAACACAAATTAGAATAGTAGCCGATTCCAGCAATACGATTTAACTCGACCGCAAACGCAACCAACGGAAACTGTTTCCTAAGTTTTGTTATGACGCTCTCTTCAATAATTGAAAGGAGTTCAATAGGCTTATTCAGATTGTATGTGCTCACGAGTTCTCGTGATACCTCATCCACAGACAATACACTATGCGGCAATGAGATATTGTAATTTTTGAAAACATCGAAGTCAACTTTCTGTGTACTTCTCCCAATTTGTTCGCGATCAAGGCCATCCTTCTCAATGAGCTTTTCTATGATGCGTATATCAGAGAATGCTACAGTAATATGGTTTGTAATATATCCCTCGTTGGCAAGAGAGTTCAGGTAGTTTAGGTAAAAGGTAACATGCTCAAGGAATGTTACCTTCTCAAATACTTCACTACCAGTATCACGACCAGCACTTGCGATTGAAAAGGTACGAAAGTGAGGAGTGAATCCTGGGATATCGTCAAAACTCTGCAGCCGTAGGCTTCTTGAGCTTGTTGCAAGTTTAACAAGCCCTATATTTTTCGGATCACCTTGCAACAACACAGTGCGACGAAGTGCACACTCAAGCGCAAGTGCACTTGTCGGGTCTGCGAGCACCTCATTATTTCGAATAGTTCCAAGTACATTCTTCTGGCTAGTATTAGCAAGTATGCTATTTGTGCCCAAAGGTATAACTGGCGAAAATTCAATAGCCGTAAAAGTTGATGGTAAGATTTTGAATGCGATATGGTCAGCTGCAACAATCTTTCGTTGATCGAGGACGCATGGTTTTACAAACCTACTCTGTCTATACTGCTGCATAAGATCACTTGGCTTCAAAACATGAGTGCGTTGGTTGTATATATAGAGTAAAAGTGATTGCAAATCCTCAGGCGGCAATTCAGAGAGAATATCTACCATGTTCTCGAGGTTAATATCTCGCGTAATTCGCGCGATGATGGTATCTGTTTTTGACACGGAACACCTCCAATAAATTTACCTTAAGTATTGTAAAAGAACCTAAGGCATAATTTACAATAGTAAATACTTAATGTCAAATTTTTCAGCCTAAATAGCCATTAGGAAGTATCTTGGGAATGACTCTTTATTTTATGCTATGTGAATAAACCCATTGAAAAATCGGGGGATTTTTGCTATTCTGGGGGTATGATTACGCAAGAAATAGCAGCTTTTCTTGCTAAATTTTCTTAATAAAAATGGAAACTATCTCTCTTGCAATATCTAGCGTTGCGGATTTAATGGTACGTTACAAGCCATGGCCGACTAACCCAGCGGGTTTTGCGTTTGTTCATTGACAAAATATGAAATATATTTTACTCTTTAACCAGATAATTCTTTTACATTGGAGGTTCAAATGGTTACCAGCCTTGCAAATAGTCGCATTAGACTGCGGTCTGTTGAAGAAAAAGATTTGCCGACTCTTTATATATGGCGAAATGAGCATGAGTTTATAAGTTTATTCTCGCCGCGGCGAACCATTGTGAGTTATGAAAAGTTTGTTATTGAACACAAAAGAGATACAGACAGAGAACGGCACCAGCAGTTCATGATTAAGTCTGTGAAAAAGAATAAGGTTATAGGCATGATATATTCCTATAATTTCAACTTGACTGATGGGCATGTCTTCATGGGCGGGTATATTCCCGAAGAGTTTCGAAAAAAGGGGTATGGAGCTATGGCGTGTGCTATGCTCACTGCATACCTTTTTGAATTCTTTCCACTTCATAAAATCTATTTTGAGGCATTGGAGTACAACAAGTTATCACAATCGATGCTTCAAAGTTTTGATTTTGTCGAAGAGGGGAGGTTCAAGGAACATCGCTTCTATGCTGGGCAGCGACATGATCTTGTTAGGTTTGCGGCGTATCGCAAATGCTTGAGCAAAATTCAGCCGTTACTTTCAAAGCTGAATAAAAATCGTAAAACTTGACAGCAACGTTATAATACGGTAGTCTAATCTTCAGAACTAGAACTGCTAACGGGCGTTAGCAGTATCAACTCAAACACAGCCCTTTTAAAGGAGGTGAGAGTCATGGGCAGGCCGATAAACGATCCCGTGGATGAAATTCCGCTCCGTGCCATTGGTGGTGATGGTGACAACGATCATGACCAATACAACGATGATGAGGGCCCAGCGAACGATGGCGACAATGGTGATGCTGGCGAACCGGCACCGGATGGGGATGCCTAGGATCCCTAATAGTAGTCATACCCCCTAATCCAGAAGTTTTGGATTAGGGGGTATCTTTTTTCATTATAGATAAAATATGTAATAATAATCCCATGTATACATTTCAAAATTTTGGCGTGGAATTTGAAAAACGTACTTTAAAAAATGGGTCTTCCTTGTTTCTTTTTAGAAAGAGTGGAGCGCCATTGTACATTCGAGCATCCGTAAATGCAGGTACTAGATGGAACAATATCCCTGGAACAGCGCACTTTGTTGAGCATATGATTATCGCTGGTTCAAAAAAATTTCCATCGAAAAATCTCTTAGTGGAGGAAATTGAAAAAGTCGGTGGCGAGATCTCTGCTTCCACTAATTTCGACACAATTTCGGTCAATGCGCAGGTAGCGGAGAAAAATGATCTATCTATTGCTATTGATATTCTCAATGAAATGCTGCGTAATAGTCTTTTTGATCCAAGTGTTATCGAAAACGAAAGGGGCGCTATTTTGTCGGAACTTAGATCAAAGAAGTCTAATCCTAATCGATATGTGTTCGATCTTTTTTCAAGCCTTGTATTTCAGAATACATATATGAAATATCCGACCCTAGGAAATGAGGAATCAAATCGGCAAATTGATATAAGCGCTATTAAAAACTTCTACTCGGATTATTTTTCCCCTGAACGTATTACGTACATTGCCTGTGGAGATATAGAGATTGATAAACTAGAGAACTCTTTAGAGAATTCAATCAAATTCAATACGAGCATTAGAAATTCATTACCCCCTATTCCTGAAACTATTCGCGAAAGACGCATAGATGTTGAGTATTTTGAAAATAAGGAAACACACTTTAAGTTTGGGTTTAGGGCAGACACATTGCTGTTAAAGGAGAAAGTAGCTTTATTTATAATCGGAGATTTACTCGCCGTTGGTCGTGCGTCTATTCTGGCGACAGAGCTTCGTTATAAAAGGGGACTAGTTTATACTGTATATGGCTCAACACAATTTTTTTCTGGCGTTGGTTCGTTAAGTATCTCAACATCATGTTCAGAAGAAAAGACACAGCAGACAATAGATATAATTTGTGAAGAATTGGATAAAATATATAAGAATGGCATCAATGAAGAATCCTTAAACTTCTCAAAGAGGAAAATATTGAAATCAAAATTTATTGAGATGCAAACTGCAAGTTCCTGGGTTAACGTAAATGATCAGTATCTAAATAACTTAGCTGTTGAAAAATCAAATATTATTGACCTTATGAATATCGTAGAAAATATAACATCTCAAGAAGTAAACCAAATATTCCGAAAATACATTAAGCCCGGGAGTTCTTACTTAGCTGTTTGTGGTAAAAACAGTGCTGATTCTTTGAATTTAAAACATTAGAGCTTTGTTCAGTTAATTTTTAAGGCGAACACTATTTTTATGCTATGTGGGTAAACCCATTGAAAAATCGGGGGATTTTTGGTATTCTGGGGGTATGATCAGCCAAGAGGCTATTCAAGCAATATTAGGAATTCAGGAAAAAGTTAATATCACGCCTGAAGAAATGGCTGATAAGCTCAATGTTACGTTTTTCCCATGTAACAAACAGGCTGTTAGTGAAGAGGTTAAGCAATTCGCAGCACGTTTGCAGGAGGTTTTTAAAGAACTAAGGGTTAATGTGGTTCCTTACAGTGAGGCTCTGTATTCTATTCCACTCAAAAAGGTAGTTAGGAGGATTTTCGTAATATCACTAAATAATTTTCTTTTTTTCGCAGCAAAAATTTTTTACTATTCGACAAATCGCCATTATGTTAATTTTGGTGTTGTTACGAATGCAATTCTAAGACGCAAAAGAATCAAGCCAGGTATTTCAGTAATTGCACTTGGTGATGGTGAAACAGGGAAGCTTCCCATGGACCATACCTCAAGTTTTACCGAGAGTTTTGTGGTGACGATATTAGATATGCCCCCCGGTATTAATGAGGGAACTGATTTTCATACTCATTTTGATACCGCGATGAAACTATTTGCTCGAGATATGACAAATATAGTTATTGTAGTTGGTACTCAAAATTGGATTTTGTATAACTTTAATGCATCACACCCCATTTATCCTCTGACCGTTGATTTTAAAACGAATGTTCTAACCGGCCTTATTCCAAAGATTGCTGCTCCTATTCGGCCATACAAGTTTTCTGACTTCATTCTTATGAAAGATCATTTTGATGTTAATGATGATACGCATGAAGCAAACGTATCAGAATTTTTAAAAAGCGGTCCAATACTAGAAAAAGCAGGGCTTTATCCTACCGGCAAGAAAATTAATGAATTACCCTTCCGAAACAGTTTTTACCGCTGGATTGGGAAAATACATCTCGATTATCGAAACGGAATGAGTTATGGATTTTTAGCTTGGCAAATGCCTACAAGATTATCTGAACTTGTTCCAGTGCGAACTCTTGAGAAACGGTATGGGCGAGGCATATTTGATACGAAAGATTATTATATTGATTCAAATAATGGACATATCTTTATTAAAGTTATTCTTCCTGAAGGGGAACTTTGTTTGAAAACTCCTGATGTGTGGGTTCTTTCACAAAGATCTGGTTCCGACAAAACACACATGAATCCCGAAAAAGATCTTATTAAAATGGGTCTGGTTAACGGAAAAATGTTTTTACAAGCTCCAAGGGGCCTAGAGTTAGATGATGATTATAAACCATCATTTGATACAAAGGTCATACTCTCTCATGCCGTTGGAAATGCAATCATTGCGTCTATAATGAAGCACTTTCATCGTTCCCAAGAGTTTGCTGATAGAATCGAAAGATATGGGATGGCACTTAGCCACTGGCATGGATATTTGAGGCCTAACTCAATACCACAGGGATGGTATATTCATGGGCTTACCAACCCCCATGTGTCATGTTCATCACCACAATCCGCGATATACTCAATTTCCGGGAAACTCGGTGTGTTTCGTAAGGCGTGGCTATCAAAAAAAGATTACAAAGGCGATGTTCACATAGAGCCACATCATGGAACCAACGTAACTTTTCCTTCTCTAAAAGAATTTGCAAGATTCATAACAAAACATCCTGGAGCTGCTATATTGGGCAATAAACATCTTAACCTCTATAAAGCACCTTAATAATCTCTACATATGTTGACCTCTTTTGACTATTATAGTCTATCTCTATTTGTTGGAGGATTTGTTGCGATTGTTTCTGGGGTTATTGTTTATATTAACAACCGCCATAGCTTTACAAACCTTGCTTGGTTTTTACTTACAATTAGTACTGCTATTTGGAGTTTTGGTTATTTTTTAATGATCAATGCGCCAACTTATAATATTGCATTTCTCAGTAATTGGATACTACACTACAGTGCAATTTTTATTCCCATCTTCTATCTCCTATTCGTTCTTGCTATTACTGGCTATTATGAACGTTATAAAAAAATATTATTTTTATCTGTAGTTTTTTTAGTTATTTTTTTGATTTTAAATTCAACATCGCTACTTGTTAGAGATGTTTTGCCAAAATTCATTTTTCATTACGCCCCAGATGCTGGTCCTTTTTACATATATTTTACATTGTATTTTTTTGCCCTTGTATTATTTTCACTTATCATTTTAATTCTGAAAATTAGAAGTGTTGATGTTACAGAGGCCCAACGTCTAAAATACATACTCTTCTCGTCATCTGCTGGATTTATTGGTGGAGGGAGTGTATTCTTTTTAACTTTTAATATTAATCTACCACCGTATCCTTTAATTTTTTTCACCTTTTATCCAATTATTATCGCATATGCAATTCTGCGGCATAATCTTTTCAATGTGAAAATAATTGCGACGGAACTTTTTATTTTTATATTGTGGATAATAATTCTTATTCGGGTATTCCTCTCTCAATCACCACTTGAAAAAGGCATAAATGTTACTCTATTAGCACTTATTATCATATTCGGTACTTTGCTTATTAAGGGGGTAACCAAAGAAGTAAGGACCCGCGAGCGGATTGAGGGACTGGTGAAAGACCTAGCAAAAGCCAATGAACACCTACGAGAAATGGAGCAACAAAAGTCGGAATTCGTATCTATCGCATCACACCAGCTTCGCACGCCGCTTACTGCCATTAAGGGGTATGCTTCAATGATCCTTGAGGGGTCGTTTGGAGCACTTAATGAGCAGGCGAGAGACGCGGTTGAAAAACTTTTCAAATCAAGCCAGCGCCTTGTTGGGCTTGTGGAGGATTTTCTCACCGTGTCGCGGATTGAGCGTGGAAAAATGCAATTTGATTTTATTTCTGTTGACCTTAAAGAACTTATCGGGGGTGTGGTAAGAGATCTTGAACTTGATGCTAAAGATAAGGGGCCCGCGCTCACCTTTCAAATTGAGAATGGAAGTTTATATGTCGTGCGAGGCGATGCGCTCAAGCTCAAGCAAGTGTTCACGAATATTGTTGATAACGCGATTAAATTCACCAATCATGGTTTCATCCGCGTGCTTCTTTCGCGCAATGACGAAACAAAAAAGATGCGCATTGCCGTGTCTGACACCGGCGCGGGGATGGACTTCAACACGATTCTCCACCTTTTTAAACGCTTTGACGAGGAGATGACCTCTGACCGAGGAAGAAATGTCGGAATGAGTCCCGGAGGCTTAGGTCTTTATGTTTCGCACCAGATCATCAAAGCCCACGGCGGCACCATCTGGGCGCAATCCGAGGGTTTAGGCAAGGGTTCAACATTCTTTGTTGAACTTCCAGAGTCGGGGAGTGGGCAAGGGTGAGGAAACGAGCAAGCATAGCTTCCGCAAGGGCGGAGCACGACAGTGCGAGCTGGGTGAGTGTGTGAATACGTGGAATACACGCAAGACCTTTTGAGATATTTTTGAGCCAATGAAGTTGGTGAAGAAAATATCCCAAAGGTGTACTCATCCTGTAAGGATCGCGTAAATTTTTTATCGAGTTGCCGTCTGCATGAGTAAGATTGCTCCCTGTCAGACCAGAGAAGGTGATTTTAGATATTCTGTTACATCTTTTGACTTGCCAGTGGATTTTATGGTAATATGCAACTATGAAAGTTACGAAGGCACATAATTCTTTTATCGTTTCTCAAAATATAAAAGGCGGGAAAGAGCCTGTTGTTGTTTTATCGTTGAAGCACTGGGAGTATCTTCAAGACCGTCTTGAAGATCTTGAAATGTCTGCATCCTCTCTTTTGAGGAAAAAAATTACTACTGCACGAAATGAGAAAAAAAACTATACTCCAAGAGAGGTTAGAAGAGCTCTGGGACTCTAAAGTACCATGGAGTATTTTTTTAAGCCGAGCGCGCTTAGGTCATTGAAAAAACTCCCAAAGGCAGATCAGGTACGGGTTCTCAAAAAACTTGAATTCTTTTTCTCTCAGGAACACCCCCTCCAGTTCGCGAAACCAATAAAAGATAAAACGTTAGGATCATTCCGATTTCGTATCGGCGATATTCGCGCTATCTTTGATGTCGAACAGCATCGCGCGTTTATTTTATTTATTGGAAATAGAAAAGATATCTATCGGTAAATCATGCGTGCAAAATTTCACGAAGGTACCATTATGAGTGATTGAGCGACGTTTGTGCAAACACTATGATGAAAAGAACTAACCTCCAACCGCGGAAGAAATGTCGGAATGAGTCCCGGAGGCTTAGGTCTTTATGTTTCGCACCAGATCATCAAAGCCCACGGCAACACCATCCGGGCGCAATCCGAGGGAGTGGGCAAAGGGTCAACATTTTTCATCGAGTTACCGGAATGTGGAAATGAAATTGGGTAATTAACACATACATGTCCTTTGAACTTATAACAAATCCTGCAGTTACCGCAACATTTATCGCGGGCATTGTGATGCTCATCGCGGGCTTTATTGTTTATGGGCGTGACAAGGACAAGAAAAGCAATCTTTTTTTCTTACTCTTGTCATTATCAGCGGCATTGTGGAGTATTACGCTTGGGCTATTTGAAATTGCGCAAAATATCTACGCAGTAAACTATCTTC
>Ga0209518_1001924_pt1 | contig 20740 bp, 22 predicted proteins | sample RifGroB1_FD_183993 | JGI IMG/M metagenome (GOLD analysis project Ga0209518, IMG submission 183993) | Groundwater microbial communities from Rifle, Colorado, USA - Groundwater B1 (SPAdes) (version 2) | ecosystem: Environmental > Aquatic > Deep subsurface > Groundwater | place: Rifle, Colorado...
TGACGCAGATACGGAAACTGAAGGTGATGCTGATCTAGATGCTGAAGGTGAGACTGACGGAGATACAGACACAGACGCAGACGGAGATATAGATGGACTGGCAGATACAGAAGCCGATGGTGATACGGACGGAGATGCAGATATCGAAGCCGATAGTGACACCGATGGACTGGCACTTACTGAAACCGACGGACTGGCAGAGACTGACGCGGATGGAGATACAGACGGAGATGCAGAGACTGAGGCTGAAGGTGATACCGATGGACTGGCAGATACAGAAGCGGACGGCGACACCGATGGACTGGCACTTACTGAAACCGACGGACTGGCAGAGACTGACGCGGATGGAGATACAGACGGAGATGCAGATATCGAAGCTGAAGGTGAAACTGAAGGTGATGCTGATCTAGATGCTGAAGGTGAGACTGACGGAGATACAGACACAGACGCAGACGGAGATACTGAGGGAGAGGCGGACCTAGATGCTGATGGTGATACGGACGGGCTTGCGGACACAGATATAGATGGGGAAGCTGATACCGAGGCTGAAGGTGAGACAGACGGAGATACAGACACAGACGCAGACGGAGATACCGATGGACTAGCAGATACAGAAGCCGATGGTGATACCGATGGACTAGCAGATACAGAAGCCGATGGTGAAACAGACGGAGATGCGGAGACGGAGGCCGACGGAGATATAGATGGTGACGCAGATACGGAAACTGAAGGTGATGCCGAGGCTGAGCCGGCAGCCGCAAGGGAGATATCAAAAACTCCACTTCCATTATCCCGAAGGGAGATATCAAAGGCCACGGATTGTTCCTCCTTCCTTGTTAATTATTCGCAAAGCGAAGTATTTTTTGGGCATTGTATTGCAAAACTCTCGGCATTGTATTGCCGTTTAAACTACTAAATTTACTCTTATGGGCTTCCTGTAGCCACGGCGTTATCCGACCTGCCGATCAATGTTCCGCTTTCTCTCGCCTCGGCATAGCAGTTGTAGACATTGTCATACCACGTCAGCGTGTAGGCTCCGCTGCCGGTACGCGATGTTGTGCCAATGTGCAGAATCTCTTCGCCATCCTCGGTGAAGCAGTCAATGTCCACCGACCCTCCGGCGCTACCGGTCACATCCCCACCCACCGTGAAGGTGATCGCATGGTAGGTTAACATCATCGATACACCCTTGGCGCAGGTCGCAAGATTGGTGTAGCGATACTTGCGCGACCCTTCGATGGCGAGGCGGTCAGGATCTGTGTCGAGCGGCCAACGTTTCATGTCTCCCCGGGCGCGACAGTAGATAATCTGGCAGCCTCGCTCGGCGTCCTTCACGAATAGGTCGGCATAGAGGTCGCGCCAGCCGTCCTCGGCGCCCTCGCCTGAGAGCATCTCCGCGCTCCAGTTCAAGGCATTTGTCGAGGCGGCGTCCCAATGGATCATCTGGAAGCCGATGCCGGCGACCCAGTAGTTCGTCTCGGGGATGTTCGGGGCAAACGCGGTGGCTTCCCTCAAAGAGGTCAGCGCAGCGTCCCAATCCAGCACCTTCCACCAAGTCGTGTGGTTGTGCCCTCCGATGCCCTGCGAGGAAACGCCGCTCTTGTAGTTTAGATAGACCACTCCCGAGATGTTCCAGCCCAAGTTGGTCGCGTCGGTGCGATAGATGTCGATAACGAGATTGTTCTTGCCGCGCCCGAGCGTCACGCCCGCGCCCTGCACGCTGCCGGAGTCGATGCGTTGCTGGAACATCTGACCGCCGCACATTACGCTAGCGTTGTTCGTGTAGGCGCGGAACGCTTGACTGCCGCAGCGGAAGTTGTGTCCAGCCATCGCCGCCGCGCCCTGTATGTAGGTCAACCTCACCCCGCTTTGCTTGAGTGTGATGGTTGCCGGCTCCTCTACCCGTATTGGCAGCTCGAAGCGGCTGGCGTCCACGCCTTCCACGCATGGACAGCACTCGTTGAGGGCGACTCGATATGAACCCATGTCCCAAAAGTGTCGCTGGCAAGCGCACGTTCCGACAAGTTGTGTGTGATTGTGGTGCCGGTGTCGATGCGAGTGTTCATCGTGAAGTCTGTGGTGCCACCCGCCGCTTCGTGGTTGCCCTCCACCAGCACGAACTCCTGGCGTACTGTCACACCTCCAACATTTTCCAAAAGACCCCCGGCTCCTGTGAGCTGCGGTATCTGGTTGGTGCCGATCTCATCCTCAGCCGTGGACATGGCACCCACGTCACTCTCTATCGGAATAATGGCCGTGTTGTACTGCGTTGCGGCCGTATCGTCGTATTCGTAGGTGATGCAGAAGAGGACGCTAATATTATCGGTGGTGAGGCCAGTACCGGTAGAGATGTCCATATAGGCGCTAAATACAACAGTGGTCGAATCCGCCGCAGGATAGTTAGTGGTAAAGTGCGAAGTGAAGTCAAAGGGGCCAAGGCGTCCGCCCACGTTCTCGCCGCTGTTGGAGATATCGTCTAGTTCTGTGACCGTAGTTGCACCAGCACCATTCACACTGCACGCCAGCCGATGTTCTCCGACGGTGCCGCCGGTAACGGTACTCATCCCCTCGAAGTTGAGCCACGCCTGCACCGAGCGGATGGTGCGGGAGGAGTTTTCGGTGTAAACAGTAATGGTCGGTAGCGCCGTAAGCACGGCATCGGCCATTGAAGCTGCGGTCAGCCTCGTTGCCCACCAGGTCGTTTTGGTTCTAAGTGCCATTTGAGGGTCTCCAGGTTACTCGCAAGACGAACCCCTTCGGGTAGTCCGCGTTATTGCCGACGATATGCAGTTTCATTTCACGCCCGGCAATCGTGACTCGCACATTCTCGTTCACTTCCTTGCCTGACTGCCAAGCATCAAACGCCTTATTAAGAAGCGGGATGGCAGCGGCCGAGAGGGCAAGGTGGTGATTATTTTTCTTAAGCATAGTATTGCATTACAGTCGTATTGAATTACGGCCTTATTATTTAATTTAGTTTATTTTAGTTTTTTTATCAACTCCTTTGTTTTTCCCCAACCGGGGATTTCATCATCGCTCTCCGTCCAGCCTGCAGTATATTTTTGGTTCCTAAATTCTTCTTTTTTCCAACGGGTAGGGGAGAAATTGCCTTCGTGACGAATATCCACATTGGGAAATTCCGACTTCCAGCCCTCCGAAACCGAGTCGTCAACTCTTTCGGGGCGGTGGTGGGTTCCGGGCTCGTAGCCCATTCCCGAACTAAATCCGTTCGCCTCAACCATGGCAACTCTTTTTTTGTAGTGCTCGACCGCAGTTTGCCTGTAAACCGCAATTCCACTTACCTGCTTCATATCATAGTGAAGTGCATGCCCGGTTTTGGCATCCAACTTCCAGACATTTTCGTTATAGTACCAAACATCCTTTTTAGGGGGAGTGAACTCGAAATGTGATGGGTGATAAAGGACATCCGCCTCACAGAAGTAAACTATATCCGCGTCGCTATTTTCCAGAGCCGCAAGAATTTGTTTGAACATAGTAAGAACTCCTCTTTGAAGATGAACATGGATGTTTTTACCAAAATTCATAGGTTTAAGAGACGCGGAGACTATCGGCAGACCAATTTTTTTAAGTTGTCTTTGTACGGCAACTGCAATTTTGACTTTGAGTTGGTTATCTGTGTAGTAAATAATTCCTTTAGACGGCATAGTTTGATCTATTTCGATTGGTTTTGATTCTGTATTTATACCCCTTTTCATATCAGAAGAGTAGATAATACCACCCATACCATTGATAGTAAACTCTTCGGTCGGTTCGCCCAGAGACGCTTCGCTACGGGGCAAACTTTCCGCTGGTTCAGCGGGTTCGCTTTCAGCTATGTTTAAATGCTGTTGTTTGTCGGAGAATTTAAAAGTATTTTCCTTAAGTTTTTTAAGATCTTCGTCTGTCCAACCCTTGACCGGCCAGAACCTCTCGACCAGCCAGGAAAGCGGGCGAACTTGTTTTGGCCATTTATCGTTGAAAAAAAGATCCTTCGCATACGATTTAGCCTTTTCCTGATCTCTTCCCGAAATATGGTAGGGGAAACCAAAATCGCCGCCTTGGGTTCTAAACATATGGGCGTACCAGGTTTTTTTGTTTACCATGACAGCTCCTCCGGACAGCCAGGTTTTTACGGCAACTTCGATTCCCTGACTACCCCAACTACCGAAGTTTTCGTCACAGACATTAAGTTCCCAGAACTTGTCGCGGGTCAGCATCCAACAGCTTCCCTGAAGCGACATGGTTTCGGTTATCTCGCCTTGGCCCTCCGGACGTTTTGCCCAGTCCCCAAAATATTGGAAGTGGGGAGAACTATCAAAGCAATATGAAACACTGTTTGGGCTTTTTTTTGCCTGCCAAAGAATATCTCGAGTTGTCTCTTCACCGCATTCCGAACATGGGCCAGAGGGTCCCTGATATCTTCTATGACCATTTTTACAGACCCAGTCAAAAGCGTGCAGATTTTTCATTAGTGGAACCATGGTAAGCTTATCATGCATCTCTTGCATCATTTTTATATCAAACCCTTTATCAAAGGAACAATGTGCATCACACTTCATCACATATTTAGCTTTGGACAATCTGGCGGCTTCATTTGTTGCTGCCCGTTGGCCAATACTTTGGTTATGATAAATTAAAGTAACTCTTTCATTATCCGGGATAGGAGGCTCTGCCCACATGCCGTCAAGAATGGCAATTACTTCCGTGTTTCCCTCGATGTTTTTCAAAATATCGTCAATCGTATTTTTCAAAAACATCTCGTTGCGTGATGGGATAAGTATGCTTAAATCGTATGCTGCCGTCATATTATTGTTTTTAATCCTTCTTCAAACTTGATTTTCGGTTTCCATCCTAGTATTTTTTTGGCTTTTCGACACGATGCAAGAGTTGTTTCGGGTTCTATTACAGCCGGGCCGTGGGTAGGTTTGATATGTTTAGACATCATTTGGTTTAGTATTTTTACCACTTCATTTACGGAGATGCTTTTTCCATAACCGATATTAAAAACCTGCCCAGTTGATTTAGACTTGGCTGCCAAAAGTGTCGCCTCGATAACGTCTGCGACGTATGTGAAGTCCCGGGAATGGGTTCCGTCACCGTTAATTACGGGTGTTTTGTCATGCTGCATGATTTTAATGAATTTGGGAAGCAGGTTGGCATATGGGCTATCGGGGTTCATTCTTGAGCCGTAAACATTGAAATAACGTAAACTGATGGTTCCGAGCCCCCAAAGATCGGAAAACATTTTGCAGTACTCCTCTCCGATTAACTTTTGCAAAGAATAAGGAACGGGGGGGTTTGGTTTCATATCTTCAGTCAAGGGAAGGCGTTCCTGGTCTCCGTAAACGGAGGAACTGCTGGCAAAGACAAAACGTTTAACTTTATGTTCTTTTGCTGCAAGAAGCAGGTTAAAAGTTCCGTCAACGTTAACTTTATGGGTAAGCCTCGGGTCGTCGATTGATCTTTTAAGGCGGGGCAGGGCAGCCAGATGGAAAATAACATCTTGGCCTTTAACATACTTGGAAACATTATCCAAAATCGAAACTTTATGTTTTGACAATTTGGGATCTTTGGGGAGGTTTTCCCATTTTCCCTCGCTAAGATCATCAATTACGGTAACCCGGCAGCCTTCTTTCAAAAGCCGTTCAACCAAGTGTGATCCAATGAACCCGGCACCCCCCGTTACCAATACGTTATTAATTTTCATTTCAATAATTTTTTGACATCAATTAAGTTACTCAAGACCACTGTATTGGGTAGGAATTTTGTATAATCAAAGCGATATTTGAAATAAGGATAAATCCTTCTATAGAGGTAGAATTTGTCCAGGTCCGGTTCAGAATCGTGTAGAACCAGGAGATCGGTTTTATCCTTTATTCGTAGAGCATCGACATATCTTCTGTCGCCGGGCCTATGATCCAAAAAAGCCAGAGACCAGTGCTTCTTCTCTATATCGGCCTTGTCCCAGTTATCAACAAAGGTGACAGGGTAGCCAATTTTTTTAATCCACTCTTCGTCGTTTTCGTAGGAGATAAACTCTCTATCCTGATCTTGGCAAAGCCAGAAAAGAAGCGGCGTGCTTCCAAGTCCACATCCCATTTCGAGTACCGGCCCATGGGTTATCTGCATGGCTTTAAGTAAAATCGGGATATGCGTCCCGTACCTCAATGTTCTGTTCATTTTATCCCCAAACCTCCTTTCTTAATTTTTTTGCTGTGCCCCAGAAAGGAAGCTTTTTAACCCCTCTGGAGTCTTGATTCTTATTTACAACATGTGTTAAGTGCATTCCCTTTTCTGTTTTTATATTTATAACTGGAATTTCTCCATGGAAAAACGCCCAGCTTTGGTGTCTAAAAAGCGTGGGAACAGAGCTGTCGTGTTCAAGAGTTTTCTGCCACATTCCCCTGCCTTTTAATCTTTTTTCTATATGTCTTATGGCAATTTCGCGTCCCCAGACGGCCGCGCATTCGCTAGATTCCTTTCTGACAAACCCCGCATCAGAGTTTTTATAAAGAAGCCAAACATTGTCATATCTGCAGCACATATTCAGGTTTTCGGGGATAAATTCAAAATAATCTTTTGGATAAAGACAGTCCGATTCTGCTGCCACCACAAATGGGGTAGTGGCATTCATACAGCCAATCTGAAATTGTCTGAAGACATTTTGATTTGACACCCCGACGTTGCCGACACATATATTCTTTCCGAAATCAATTGGTTTTTGGGATACGGAAACCAGGGGAATGTCACCAATAGTTTTTAGAAGTTTGGCTCTAATTTTTTCTTCAAACTCTTCATCCTCGCGGTTACTTGTATAGTAAATGACGGTTAATAATTTTTTCATAGCAGCTTAAATTTTACGCAATATAGAAACTATAACTTTGCTTCCCAATTCCTCCTGAATACTGTTTACAAACCCGCTTATAATTTCGGAGAGCGGGAATCTGTGCTCTTTATTCCAGATTATGCAAGTATTGTCAACGTCCAGATCAATGTTCCAGATATGGAGACCCGCGTATTTTTCGTGTTCACCGACGTTAGGAAAATGCCTCAGGTATATGAATCCTCCCGGTTTTAAAACTCTATACATCTCCTTAAGTGCTTTTACGGGGTCGGTGGTATGATCCAGAGCATTTACACAGTGAACGATGTCAAAGAAATTGTCCCCGTAGGATAAACGCTCCATATCCTGCTTTTCTACCGGTATTAGCGGGGTTACGCCCCCCCCTTTTAATATTTGGCCGTAATGGTTGGCCAGCGCATCCGATGGATAGACTTTGACCTTGGCGGTTTTCCACAGGGAACCGATCGTGCAAAACATCCCAGAACCCAGCTCGGCAATTGTAACTTCTTTCTTTGCACCAATCATCGGGCCAAAATAATCGGGTAAATATAGTTCACGGTTAAAATCCCGCGCCTTCCAGGCCAACTTCCTCGTATAGTGACGGAGTGTATTATTTTTACCCTTCTCCCACCTTGCTTTTAATTGACTATTCATTTAATTTTGAGCCTCGTTGGCCAGTTTTTAAAAAAAGTTTTTAGGTTGACAAAGTTGCTAAGCACCGTTGTGTTTGGCCGGCACCTGGTATAGTCAAAACGGTACTTAAATAAGGGGTAAATCCGGGTATATTTGAAAAACTTGTTGCTTTCGGGTTCCGAGTCGTGCATTAAAACAAAGTTGGCGTGCCGCGCCAGCCTTTTAGCGTCAGTAATTCTTCTCATGGAGGGTTCGTTATCGATAAGAACGACGCTCCACTGGGTATTTTCAATGTCAGCCTGGTCATAGTTTTTTACAAAATTTACTTTATGATAGTCACTTTCCCATCCTCGGTTTTCTCTAAACCAGACGGGGTCGCTCTCGTATGAAACCAGCGGTCTTTTGCTTTCATGGCACATTATATCCAGAAGCGGGGTACTGTATATTCCCATTCCCATCTCCAGCACGGGCCCTTCAGTCAATTCCATTATTATGGACAATATCGGCATATGCGACCCGTAGAAAGATTTTCCTTGTAGTTTAGTAGTCCAGTGTCTCATGTTTTTGTTTGTTTTTCGTCCCGTTAGAAATCCGACTTGCCACTTAACTGGCATTTCAACAAAAATCTATGTTTTATTTCTAACGGGATTCGTACAATTTTAAAATATCTTCTGCCCGGCCCCAGTAGGGAATCTCAATTGCCCGTATATCCCCAAGGCGCTTTCTGGTTCCGCGGCTTAAGTAGCCGAAAGCCTCGGGATGGGAAAACACGATATTTGGTTCGGTTGTATAAAACTCCTCGGTTTCCCGTACGCTTACGCCCAATTTTTCTTCATATCTTCCCGGATCTCCCCAGTAGTAAAGCGGAACTTTTTCATCCGGTATTCCCTTGAATTTATCAAACCTCTCCTCCAAGGCATCAATCAGCATATCCCGTTTGGCAATTAAAGAATTAACCACTTTTCTTTTGTTCCTGAAAGAGAATATGGGGGGCTTGGTCCAGGTAAAAAGCGACCATTTGGCCATATTGTAGGCAAACACATCATTATCGGGAGCATAATAATGAAAATGCTCGTGAGAATATAAAATATCATCTTCGGCCATGGCAACATATTTGGTTTTGGCAGCCTTGGCACCTTCTAGAATCTGTCTATAAAGGTTTAAGTGGGATCTGCCTATTTTCCCGACACAAATATTTTGGCCAAAGGCGATGGGTTTTTGTGAAACGCTTATTAGGGGCAGGTCATCAATAGCGCGAAGAAGCTGCTTTTTGGTATTTTCCAAAAAATAAGGGTTGTGGGTATCGAGCCAATTGCTCGTGTAATAAACTACGGTTAAATCGTTTTTGGTTATGCCTTTCATTGTTTTATCATTTTATGTCCTTGTCCACCAGAAACTGGGTTCCTTGTCGTCTCTTGAACCCGGGTCTTTTGTTGTCAGGTTCAGTTTGATGCCGTGCGCCTTGACGTATGCGTCAACCGCTTCAACCACTCCTGTTTTTCCCGATTTAAATTGGTAGTAATCATGTCCCGAAACAATTCCTCGGGAGCGCACTTTTTTACTCCACTGAATTATATCCTCCATAACAAAGTCAAAATGATGGTCTGCGTCTATGAACACAAAATCCAGCGACTCATCGGCAAAGCCCTTGACTGCCTCCATGCTTGTTTTCCGTATAAAGATCGGGTCAAACCGCTGAAGTCTTATTTTAGCCTTTTGATAGCTACGCTCTCCTCTTTCTCTTTCCCAGGGATCAACGCAGTAAAGAGTAAGGCCCGGTATTTCTTTGCAGAAACGTTCCGCATTGATGCCTTGGGCAACACCAATTTCTGCGCCCACTTGAAAACCAAGTTGATTAAAATATCTTGCCAGTTCAATTCTATTTTTCATTTGCATTTTATTTAATAAAAAACCACGATCTGAGTTTTTCCCCCGGCGTATGATCTAGAACGAACCAGGGCAGCCCTCTCCTGTATGATCCGTTGTAGGCAACCAGTGCCTCCACTACATGACTATAGTACTGATATTTGTATCGTTTGTAGTCATGCCCCGCGATTACTCCTCCCGGACGTACCTTTTTGGCCCACTCGGTAATATCGCGTATCACATATTCAAGCCTGTGGTTGGCGTCAATGTAGACAAAGTCGAGCGATCCGTCCTTAAATTTTGCAACCGCCTCCATGCTCATTTTCTTGATGAAAGTCGTCTTATAAGGCTTAAGTCTCTCAGTTGTTTCTTTGTAGAAAGCATCAAATTGCTGCTGGTTTGCGCCTCTGCGGTATCCGCGGCCGCGGTCATAGACTTTCCAGGGGTCCACGCAGTAAAGGTGAAGATTTGGGTTAGCCTTACAAAGAATTTCTGCATAGACTCCCTGTTCGGTGCCGACCTCAACCCCTTGGGTAAACCCCAACTCGTAAAAAAGGGATGCCAGGTCGTTCCTGCCAATGCCCGGAACGGTTACGGGGCCGGGTATTTCCGGATTAAGAGAGTATTTGTCGGCAATATATTCTTGAGTGGTTTTTGTATCCATATTATTTTTTGACTCAAAACCAGGACCTGATTCCGTCTTTACTGTGGTCGGTTATAAACCAATGAAAAATCCGGTAGGCATCAGTATAAGCATTAACTACCTCGTAGCTATGGCTGAATGATTTTTCTCTGTATTTTCGGTAATCATGCCCGGCAACTATTCCTCCCGGTCTTACTTTTTTTGACCATTCAAAAATGTCGTTAGCTTCGGATGCAAATTCGTGATTGCCATCGATATAGACAAAATCAAGAGAGTTATCATCAAAGTCGGGGACCGCATCCATGCTCTTTTTGCGTATCAATTTGCATTTGTAAGGAGCCAAAAGCTCTTTCGCCTGTTTATATAACTTATTGAATGTTTTTTGAGGAGTTAGATCCTGGTATTCTTTATATGTTTTCCAGGGATCGATGCAGTAAAGACTTAATTTGGGGTTTGCCTCGCAGAGAATTTTTGAATATTGGCCTAATAGCACTCCGATTTCGGCCCCCTTAGTGAAGCCCAGCTCGGTAAAGAGCGATGCCAGATCACTCCTTCCGAAATTTGGAACGGTGATTGGTGATCCACTCTCCAGGTTGAGATCGTATTTTTTAACTATGTAAGCTAGGGTGTCCATTTTTTCCAAAAATCCTCCATTATTTTTTCCCAATCAAAATGGGTTTTTACATATTCCTTTTCCGCCTCAGTCACGGGCTTGGCTCCTTTCATAAATACCTTTCGGATATTCTCCGGTATGTTAGCATCTTCCGGGATAAACTCTGCAAACTTACCAAACCAATGTCTATAACCCGGCCTATCAAAGCAAATTGGTCTTGCTCCGCATAAGAGGCCCTCAATTACAGGTAATTCAAAACCCTCAATCCTGCGCATCCCTGAGACAAATTCACACCGGCTGTAATACCTGGCGAGGGTTGCGTCGTCCATGTTATTGCTGTAGGTAATGGTATCGGAATCCTGCCCCGGTCCCAGTTGAAATATTTTTTTGCCTAACCCCTTTGCGGCCAGAAGTATTGCGTTTTTACATTCTTTGTTCCACGGTCTGCCGCTTCCTGTACTTGCAATCAGGAAATCCCGCTCTGATTTGGTCTCTTTGAAAACCCTGCTGTTCACCCCGAGCGGAGCGAGATAGAAATTAAAATTGACCGGCACTTGATCCTCTTTACACAATTCGGGAAGATCGTAATAGCTCCAGACAAACTGCGCCTTTTCCCAAATAGGAATCCAGTCGAGAGTATTGGGGTTTGAGGTGCTTCGGACGCTAAGTTGTATTACGGCATATCTCTTGCCATGTGCTAATAAATTCTGGCTATAGCGCTGCATATACCTTCTATGCCCATAAGCGATGACAATAACAAAATCCGCATCCTCGTTGCCACCCACTAACTTGTGCTCGGGGGGAATGTACTTTTTTATCGCGCTGGAGATTCTTGATATGGCGCTATCCGGCAAAAAATTTTCAACGTAGATTTTCATAATAGATTTCAAGGATACCATGGATTTTGATCCATGGAGTGAACCTAATATATCATTCTCCCTCAAGGGGAACCGGCCAACCAGGGATGGGCCAAAACTTTTCTATTAACCAGGAAAACGGGAGAGTCTGTTTGTGCCAAGCCGTGTTTGTGGGCCATCTTTTTGTGTATGCCACGCCTTTTTCTACTTGTCCTCCCTCCAAAGAATATCCTCTTCCCTCGGTTTTGTGAAGATGCGCGTACCAGATTTTTTTGTTGACCAGGACTCGCCCCCCGGAAAGCCAGCACTTGAGTCCTATTTCCTGGAATTCACTACTGAAGCTTCCGTAATTTTCTTCGTCTTCAAGTTCCAAAGCCTCATAATAATCTTTTTGCATAAACCAGCATGAGCCTTGGGCGGACATTGTTTCGTCAATTAGCTTTTCCTTTAAATTGGGGTCTTTGTTTTTCTCATTCCAAACTTCACCATGAAGGTCGGCTGAAAGATACATATAATCGATGGGATATTTGGGATTTTCAATAATTTCCCATTTTTCGCCGTCCAAAGCAAATCTTCTGGGAACATAAATAGAATTTTCTTCGCAACTGTCTTTGAGCGCAAGGTCGTATCCCGGTGCAAACATGCAGTGGGCGTCGCACTTCAGTAAATATTTCCCACGGGCGATAGCTGTTGCCGCATTAATCCCTGCCCGCATGCCCAAGGGGGTGCCGCGGTGGACGATTATTAATTTGTCATTGTCAGGGATTTTCGGCTGGGGCCAGTAGCCGTCCAAGACCACAATTATCTCGACTTCCCCGGCAGCCTTTGCCAGTAAATCCGCAACAGTTTTTGCCAAATACTTCTCATTGCGGGAGGGGATAATAATAGAAACGAGGTTGTTTTTGGTCATGATATCCAACCAATTATCTGTATATTTGAGAGTATTGCAAGAGGAAAAATTGTTTGATTTTAGACAGTGATTAAATCTGGATCTTCGGTTAGCATTAATTCGTTGGTTGGGGTAATGGCCATTATGATTTTTTGTGTTTTTGAACCAACCTTTTTTTCGTAACCAAAACAATAAAGTCTGATATGTTTCTCATCGGACGTTCCGGAATTGAGAATTGTGTTTCTGTAAAAATGAATAAGTTTCATACTCGGATCCGAGAGAAGTAGCGCGTATGTTTGGGGATATTGGGGTGACACCATTTTGAACATTGACAGCTTACTTTGGTCAATCTCGGCAAACTGGTGAAATATTCCGTCATCCCCGAATTGTTTTAGAACATGGCCATCCTCATAAGTTACCTCCCACTGCCAGACCTCCGGCTCGGCGGAAATCCATTTGTTCAAATCTTTACGGAGATATTTATATTTAGGCATGGTAGTCTCTTTTTTCCCGGCGGGCGATTTGTACGGCTGTCAGAATTTTCTTCTCAAGAGGGGAAGAAGCCCTATATATGGTTCCTGCAAGCCCGGGATTTTTCGGAGTTCCACCGATAGCGGGGCAATTGTGTTTCAAATAGTCCGATTCTTTCAAAAAACTTTTTGTGCATTGGCCGCAGATATGCTTGACCATACTCATGCTGTTTCGTCGTAGCTGTAGTTCATAACAGTCGTGCTTCCCGAAAGAGCCGCTTCAGTGGTTTGGATTTGGTGAACAAGAAAATCGGAGTACCCAACTTCGGTAATACTTGCCGTAAGGCTTCCTCTCACACCTAAGTTTGCAGAGCCGGGAATTACCGTCGGCATATTGAAAACCGCTATATTTGATACAGAGTCAACAGGCGTGCGGTATTCGGCTTCCCCGCGGTATGAAGTAACCGAGGCATTAGTTGTATGGACAGCATTGGCTCCAAGAGCTGCTGTGCGCCAGACGCGAATGTTACTTATAGAACTTGATGTGCCCATATCAGTAACATGGACAAGCTGCCATTTTTCAAAGGAATTTTTTCCTTGGGCTATGGGGTTTTTTATTGGATTCAAATTGGAGGCGTCAACACTCCCCATATTGGAACTCACGATGTTATGGGTTAGGGCAGGCGAACCGCTCTTTCCGTTTTCCTCGTCAACTTCGACTGTAGCTGCCATTTACTGTATCATAGCAATATTTATGGGATGGGTAAACTGTTAAGTTCCGGGGCTATTTGCCTATTAAAACACCTTATCAAAGTAGTTGTAGTCCAGCCTTGTCCGGTTTGACCAATTTGGAGTAAAGTTGTTCTCTCCTTTTATATAGCGGTAAGCCGAATCTTCTCCCTCTCTCATAATAAACCAGCCTCCGTTTTTATTGACAAAGCCAAAATAGGAAGGGATAGAGTCATCTATTTGAGTAATGCTATAGCCGTTTGTGGGGGAGTTTTCGGCGGGATTTATTACATTACCCGAGGTGTCTTTGAGTGTTACTGATTCATATCCGCCTCCCCCGCCCAAAAACGGAGAGATGCCACTACGTCTTCCGAAAATCCCCATTATAACCGCCAAAATGCCGGCGGAACCTATCAGTTTAAGAAAATCTCTGCGGTTGACATCCAAGCGCGGCGCCGGTGCAAGGAGGGACTTGAGCTCGGTCTTATTGAATGGCAGAGCTTGTTTCCTCTTAGGCCAAACCAGTAACAGGAAATAAATCGCCATGGGGGAAAAAATCAAAGCGCTCAAAAACTGCGGCAAACTAATGGATGCGAGAAAGCCGACACTCACGACGGTCAATGTGACTATAAAGCAATAATAGATAATGAAGCGCGCAAATCCGGTTTTTTGGTCAAAAACAGGGGTTTTACGGAAGATATGCCCCACTAAAACATAAAGCAGGTATGCCGTAACCGGCAGAAAGAGTATCTGCAAAATCCTTGAGGTCGGGTCGATTTTAGCCCCCAACCCGGTTATTGACACAAACAAGGAGAGCAGGGTTACAAATAATAAAAATATTGACTTGGCAGTCTTCATAATAAAATGTGGCAGAACTCCTTAAATATTCCAATTCAGTTTACCACAAGTTAGAGGACTATTTGCAAATCTCCCCAGTTGCAATCCGGGTATAATGGTAATACTATATTCGTAATGCAAAGCCAAGGCTTTTTTTTCCTTTTCTGGTTATTTAATTTTCTGTCTATTCGCCTGTTGGGACTGCTAGTTCCCCATATGATCGTTCTTGGAAACTGGCGGCTTACGCCGATTGAAGCATCGATTTATGCCGGTTTTTGGCTTACTTTTTTTGTCTGGACAATGAAGGAATATATGAGTGTCCGGAAAGTAGAATTTGAACCGCCCGCTCTGATGCACTACTTCTCCTTCGTTGTTAACTGCTTTGGAATTTGGATAGTGTCCCGTTACAGTCAATATACGGGCTTAGGGATAACAAGTTTTTGGTGGGCAATCGTTTTGGGGGGAGTGGCCTTTGTACTCCAGTTAGTTACCTGGATAGTAATCAGTAAGAGGATTAAGGATTAACCTCCACAAACCATCTGGCTTCGACCCAACCTTCGGTAATTTTATACCAAGCTTCATTCTTCTCAGAGTAGGGGTAAGTAATTCCGTATTTTGCCGATCCCACAACCTTACTGTCCACTGATGCCGTTTCATAAATTGCGATGTCTGTCAGGTTTGCGTCCTTTGCTGTAATTTGGCCAACCGTTCCGGCGGGGAGGGTTGGAGTTTCAGTGGGGGTGACCCCAAGTACGCTTACATCCCGGGCTCCCAAATTATCGACTTTTGCCTTTATGGTTGTAAGCTCGCCTTCAATATAACTTTTAAACTCTCCATCCCGCGTATTTGTTTCATTAAGAGATTGTCTGATATCGTTTATGGCAGCATCCGAATTAGGCATGGCAATACTACCGAAGGTTAAATATTTAGCGAAACTTACGGATAGGAAGTAGGCAAAGATGCCTAAAAACGAGAATACCAGTATGAGCGCACCGATTTTAGGCGACCATTTGGGTGCAGAGAAAAAATCCGGGTTTAAAGCATGCGTCCACAAAAAGAAGGCAACTGGTGCCAAAAGGACCGCATTGATTATATTTTGCGGTTTGGGAAGAAAAAAAGGCGACACTAAAAAAAGTATGGTTATTGCAACCAGACTAAAATAAAAAAGAAAGAGTTTATTGAAATTCATGTAAATCAGAGTTTACATATGTTAGACAATGTATGCAACAAGAATTGCGGGTATTTTTTCAGGATTAAAAGTGGCCCCTATAGTATATATACACATATCCTATATTTTATTATCAGCAAAATTTAGCCTTGTTTTTACAAATTTTTACAAGTATTTAATGGGGTTATTATTGTTGGGCCGCAGGGGGATTTGCCTCTTCGGGAAGGGTAATCGGGGGTTTAATATTGCTTGTTCCGGCTGGCTGGGGAGGAGTCAGATTATCGGTTCCAGTGGTTTTTGCAGCTGGCTTATTCTTCTCAAGCTCATCAAGTGTGTTCTTGGCTAGGGTGTAATCCTGGGAGTCTTTCTGGACCAGACCAAGAACCACGTTCATTTCTCTAATGGCGCTGTCAAAATCTTTCTTTTCGCGGTAGGCGATCGCCAGATTGTAATGGGCGTTAGCCAGGTCGGGTTTAGCCAGGACAGCCAACTTAAAGGCGTCTATGGCGTCATCATATCGCCCCAGAGCGTAGTAAACTCCGCCCAGGGAGATTCTTAAGGATGGGTTGGTCGGATCAAGGGAAACAGCCTGAAGATAGGTTTGAACAGCGAAATTATCGGCACCCTGAGCAAAAGGCATAATGGTACGGTAAATCTGTGCCAATACTTCCCAGTTTCCGGACCTACCGGGGTTAAGGGTAACTCCAGCCTTTGCCTCGTTTATCGACTGTTGTACAAGCTGGGTGATGGTCGTTTTATCCCCATCCGTAAGATCTTTTTTGACTGAAAGCGATTGGGCGATAGCCATATCAACCTGGGCGAGTGATGCGTGATATCTGTCAACCTTTGGATTTTCCTTTACGGCAAGAACCATCAAATCGTAAGTTACCACGGCATTGTTTTTATTTAATGCCTGCAAAGATTTTGTAAAAGTATTTTCGGCCTTGACAATTTTATATCCAAAATAATTTGCGACAGCAACACCTGATAATATTATTACACCCAGGATTATTGAAGGAATTTTCCCGGCAAATTTTGCGTTTTCTCCAATTGAAACTGTGTTAAGAGTAATAGTTTTTTCCTCCGATTCCGAGGCCAAGGCCAGAAGAGCAAATACAAGTATAAAAAGAACCGGGGAGAAGGGTAAAAGCGCCATGAGGACAAAAATTGATATTAAGCCCATTTGTTCAAATTTAAAGCTTTTCTTTCCCGCCCGATAGACCCCCATAAGTAAAACTGCAAAAGCAAAAAGCCCCAAAAGTCCGATCTCTGTCAAAAGCGTCAAGAAAAAGTTGTTTGCAGTTGTAAATCTGGCGTTCCAAAGATCCGTTTGGTTGTAGGAAACCGGCCTATACTGATTAAAAGCGGACAGGTAATTTCCGGCTCCCGCTCCAAAAACAGGGCTTTTGGTGATTGCGGTGGCCGCTACTTCCCACGAAACCTGAAGGCCGGGAAGCTTAATTTCCTGGGGCTTTCCGGGCATGGCACTTCCCGCAAGCAATACCCCCGCCATCAAAATAACGGCAGAAGCGGCACCCCAAAAAAGCTTTTTGACGGCATCCCTCTCCGATACGATCATGAATAAGCCCATAAAAAATATCGGGATAAGGTAGATTCCTGCGGGAATAACGCCCCCGAGAGGATTAAAAAACGGATCTTTTACAAATGCCGGGAGCTGGGGAATTTTCCCAAATAAATTTAAGTTGGTAAAAATGAGTGAAAGTGAAAGCAGTACCCCGGAGAGACTTAGGGCGTATTTAACCTCCTTTTTGCCGGCTTTGCCCAATTGATTGATTAGGAAGTAAAGGGCGGCAGAAATTAAAACAAAAGAGGACATGCCGGGAATAAAAAATGCCTCCATCTTGTTGGGAGTCTTAAAAACCGCAGATAGGAGATATGCGATAGAGATGAATAGCACAGCTAAGTCGAATTTTCCGAGAGCAAAAGTGATACTTCCTTTTATAAACATTCTTATTACCCAAAAAATAAGCGCCAAAGAACATACGGCCATAAAAAGCTGTCCTTTTGAGGCGACGGCGGGGGAAGTGGTATTGACTATTACAAAGACGGGAAGTATGGCAATGCTAATTAGAAGGACATATTTTTCCAGTTTTTCAAGAAGAGAAATCATTTGGGTAAACCCAAGTATCGGTTATTGAAGTTTTATTGTCAAGGTGTTGCGCAGCGTATGATTACAATCCCCCCTCCTCCAGCCGCTCCCCACTGCCAGCCTACAGGAAAACTTTTCCTACCTCCTCCGCCCCCGCCGCCACCGAGATTGGCAGTACCGGCAACCGGATCTGCGTTAAAACTACCAAAGGTGTTTCCCTGACCACCATTACCCCCACCCCCCAGACCACCAAGTGATATGTTGTAAGACGGATCGTTTGCACCGGTTCCTGATCCGCCCCCACCACCGTAGTAAACGGAGTTCCCCGAAATTGAGTAGGCTGCTCCGTTTCCGCCGTTTCCGCCGACAGGAAATGCGGGTAAAAATCCCGCCTGACCTGCCCCACCGCCTCCTCCTCCAGCATTACAGCTGCATCCGCCCTGATTGCCCTGACCTGCGGTTCCTGTAAAACAGACAACTGGGCTACAGTTGGGGCTGGTTGCTTGACCGCCGGCCGATCCGCCGTTAGACCCGGTGGTTTCGTTATTTCCGCCCCAGCCACCCCCTATGGCAATAAGGCTGTTGAAAGAGGAGTTTTGACCCGTGGCTGATGCGCCCCCGGTGGTACCACCAATACCACCAGCACCAATGGTAACCGTATAGGCTTGTTCAGTAACAGCAGAAGAAGCAGTGTAAAGCACACCTCCCGCCCCGCCACCGTAGCCACTGTTTATTCCATATCCGCCTGCCCCCCCACCGGCGACGATTAGAGAAGTAACATCACCCCCGCCGGTTACAGTAAAAGTCCCGCTTCCGGTAAAGGTGTGTACGGAATAACCGCCGGTATATGCTGGAGACGAGCGGGGATTGGCACCGTTTGAATCGGTATAGGTTATAGTTCCGCCTGCACAAGTCAGGCAAATATTGTCGGTTTTGTAGTAAGTTTCATTGCAGTCATTTGCGGAAAGTGTGGTCAACAGATACTTCCTTCTGCCGTTTCCCGGTTGATTTCCAACATAAAGTTTGGAATTTGAGGTATAGCCGTCAGCATCCGCGTCAACCGCCCACACAGGTTTCCCGATTTCAATAACTCCGCCGGTTGCGATAACCATGGAGCCCCCGGTCAGGCTGAGAGTTCCGACTGCAAGAGTTTCATTGGCATTTATGGTAAATATACCGCTTCTTGCTTCAAAATTTGAGTTATTAGTGGATCCGCTTCCTTTATCAAGCCCAATAACGTATCTGGCGGCATTATTGCCGTCAACATATTTATTGATGGATGAGGTGGTTGCCGTACTTATAAAATCTCCCGAAAGGGGAATGTAGCCACTATCGTTTACACCCGTTCCCCCGAATGCGGTTTCTGCGTTATTTCCATTTTTTGCCTTGACGCAAAAAGTATATGCTTTTTCAGAAGACAAGCCCGTTGCCGTAACCGTTCCCCAGGTTGCGTCACTTTGCCAGACTGCTGTCGCGCCGTTATTTGACCCGTTTGCCGCAAGATAGTTTCCTCCGGAGCCGTCGCAAGTGTTTCCTTCTTCTTTATAAATTGCCATGAGTGTCCCCGCGGGATTAGTGGAGGGGACCGGGTTAACTTGTACCGTTGTTGCGGCGCGGGTATTGACAACCGGTGCACCCGGCACAACCGCCAGAGTGTAGCCGGAAACGGTACCGCCTGCGATATTGGTCGCTGTAGCATTATAAGTCCCGATTTTTCTGGTGTACTGGGTGTTTGGGGTTAGGCCTGTCTCGTCGCAATAGCCAATATCGGCGGTTGCACAAGTGACAAGTAAGTTGCTGCTTTCGTCGTAAATCGTAAACCCCGTCTCTTCAGCGGAGTTATCGGTAAAATTCCAGCGGATTGAACTGTCCGTGAGGGAGGTGGCGCTCCCCAGTGTGGGGGCAAAAAGTGCATTTGTTTGGATATCGTCAAAATAGAAAACGGCTCCGCTTGTATTGGCGGTAAACTTGAAAGCGAACTTTGTAACCGCGTTTCTTGAAGCTGCGGCAATTCCTGAGACATCCCAAGTCTTTTGCTCCCAGGTGTCGGCCTGACTAATCGTAATATTGTTTGTTTGTTCACTGCTTGCGCTTTCTCCAAATTCAAACCTGGCAAATGTTCCCGCAACTGACGAGCGTACCCAGTAGGTGATGTTGGCAACACCCGAAAGGTCTGTCGGGGAAGTGGTGCGGGTAACGGTGTTGCCGACTGAAGTGGCGTTGGCGGCCATATTATCAATGTAAAAAGTATTGGCTGCATCCGCATTAACAACGGTAATGATGATTTGGTCAATAGCGTCTTTGTTGGCGCTGGAAACTCCCGATAAATCAATGGTTGCGGATTGGTACACATTTGCCGAAGCGATATTCGGTGTGACTTCTGTGGTTGTTCCGCCCGAATCATGTATTCCCACCTTGATATTACTGCCCGCCCTGCCGGCTCTGATGTCAAAAGTGACGCTAGGTTGGTTGGACAAGTTGAGTGGGGAGCCAATTGTGCGGGTTAAGGTTTTGTTTAAGCCGGAGGTGATATTGGCGATTCCTTTGAGGGCATATGAGCCCTCTGTTTTGATGGTGGCTTCGCTGTATGATTGAAGATAGGGAGGAGTGGGGTACCTGACGATCACAATTCCTGAGCCACCACTATTGCCATTGCCACCGTCACCTCCACCGCCACCACCTCCACCTGTGTTTGTAGTTCCGGCGATTCCTGCTGCCAATGGGGCGCCACCACTTCCGCCCCCGCCTGCTCCTCCAGTACCTCCACTACCTCCGCCGGTGTTTGATCCGCCCCCGCCCCCTCCGGCATATGATAACGAAGATCCAGATATGGATGATGTTCCTCCACCTCCGCCTCCTCCGCCTGTATAATTTGCTAACCCATCTTGACCAACACTATTTGATCCGCCCCCGCCCCCTCCGCCTGTAGTAGCGGCATTGATTCCACCGGCATTTCCTTGCCCTCCTACTCCGGTTCCGGCTGCAAAGCCAACACTATTGGATCTAACACCTCCACCCGACCCACCATTGGATCCTGCCTGATTAGTGCCTGATCCGCCCCCGCCCCCGCCTGTAGAAGTA
>Ga0209518_1001925_pt1 | contig 20740 bp, 21 predicted proteins | sample RifGroB1_FD_183993 | JGI IMG/M metagenome (GOLD analysis project Ga0209518, IMG submission 183993) | Groundwater microbial communities from Rifle, Colorado, USA - Groundwater B1 (SPAdes) (version 2) | ecosystem: Environmental > Aquatic > Deep subsurface > Groundwater | place: Rifle, Colorado...
TAATAGAAGGTCTTGGAGACTCCATATTTTTCTTTGAGATAGTTGAGAAGCTTCTGGTAGTCAATTTTCCAACCCAGGCTTTTTTCCCCACCGTAAAATAGATTGGAGGCATCAATGAAGGCATATGTTTCAGCGGTTTTTCTCGGCATGGGTATAGTATATCCTCATTGGGCAACGTACCACCAAGGCTGGATGTAGAACCATGAGTACATGATCAGATATTGGACAATCAGCAAGAGAGGAGTGACACAGGTTAACTTTCCGGATTTTCCCGCCTCAACAATCCCCAGAACATATGGAACGACGACTGGGAAAACAAAGAAGGTTTTAAGTACATTATTGTAAGGAAGGCGGAAGTTGTAGAGCACCAACACAATCAAGGCTAGGGTGAGATAGGCTACCAGAACAATCCCCTGTTTACGGTTCTTTTTAAAAAATTTGAATAAGCCGTAGGTGGATATGGCCAGCAACGGGAAGCCCAGCAACCAAAGAGCAAATGGTTTTTTGTGGAATTCGACAACCGGAGTAGTTACATGCTCACCATCATGCCACAGAGTGTTCCAAAAACCACCGATAAAAGAATAGCTATGTGCATCATAAAGGTCCAGCCTGAAGATCCACATTGGGCTGAAGAAAAACGCAAGATCCCTTTTATCTTTTTCGCTGGTAAATTCAACAAAGTCGTCATTTATAACCAGAGGTTTTCCATATCTAACAAAATTATTAATCATCATGGGTGAGACCAAGGCGATACACATAGCAACCAGAATTACCGATCTGGATACCCATTTTTTGTCCTTTTTCAAAAACAGAGCTAATGGAATTAAGGGAATAAACATAAGGGCGGTCACTTTGGTGAAGAACGCCAGAACAAAGGTAACGTATAAAAGGATCTTTAAATGTCTATCTTTTTCTTGAGAGGTACTTAGACGTAGAAGAATCAGAAGAAGAATAATCCCCAATAACCCACTGAGGTATTCATTGGTTACCAGAGGCACCAGATAGCTGGCCATGGGCAGCGAAGCAAAAGCCAGTATGGACAGATACGATCGGGTGAGTCGATAAAAGAGAAGGGCAATAATGAAAAAAGAGAGCACATTTATGACTTGTGGCTTTATGCCGATAGATTGGAGCGGAGCGGCGAGGAGATAATAGACTGGTGGTTGGTTTAGTTCCCACCCCTCATGAGACTGAGGAAGACGGTTATTGGTCAAAATGTAATTGATGTAGTGCATGTGACCGCTACCATCGAAACCATTTTTAGGATTGTAGATTGAGATGTTGTGCCAGAAAAGAAATCCGGAGGCAAAAAATATAAGGGAGATTAAGAGTTTCTTAAACATCGGGAGTAAAACCAACTTCACGCAGGATTTTTTTGATCTCTTTTTTGTGAGACTGATGGTAGACGAGAGTAAAATATCTTGACCAAATCAAAAAACTGTAAAACGCATAAAGTGCTGAGGCGATGAAACCATGAGTACCCTCGAGATACATACGCCAAACGAAATATTTATAGACAAACTCCTTGTGCGGAAGTAAAACTAACTTAAACCCAAGGGCAAACAAGTTGGGGTGGCGATTGTTTTTAAACAATATTCTAGCTTCCCTATCGGAGTAGTGGTCTATTTTGCGGACAAAATCATGGATAGTGGGGTGACTATTATGGATCAGCTTTCCCCTCAATGTTCTAATCCGAGGGTCTGCATTGCGAACAAGAGATCTTAAAATGGGAATTCGAGCAATAACTCCCTGAGTCTCAATACCCAAACCTTCGGCTGTCTCACCCGTTTTATACTCAAACTCCCCTTTCCTGAACAGACGGATGAAGGTTTTATTTTTTTGGTCGCACTTTTCGAAAAACTTCCCAAATTCATAGTTAATAAATCCAGTTTGGAACATGACGGCAGATGTTTTCTTCTCTCCAGTGACAATGGCGTTCAATTCCTTGATCAGTGTTTCTTCCATACGCTCATCGGCATCCAAAATCATTATCCAGTCGTACTTTGCTTCGTGGGCACCTTTGTTCTTGTTGTTGAAGACAATTCCTGCTGACTCTCCCCTATCCTGGATTACCCTTGCTCCATGTTTTTTGGCGATGTCTGCAGAGTTATCCGAATTACGGTAATCGACTACAATAATAATCTCTTCCGCTATCGAAGAGGCGTATTTGAGAAACTGCGGAAGATTTTTTTCTTCGTTAAGGACCGCAGTGATTACACTTAGTGGGAGCTTAGACATAAATATATCCTTTTATTAAGTTAATTAATGCATGCGGACACTCTCTTATAACCCGGAACTTGACTATACCAAGAGAAACTAGTGAAAGGGGGAAGGGGATATGTTTTCTGATTATCATTCCATAAGATTGGTAATACAGTTTAGTTCTTATAACTGTATCCATTCTAGTTCCTCCAGAAGTGGCGCGATGATGATACACCAAAGCATCCGGTACGAACGAAATCAAGCCTAATTTTCTTATTCTAATAGCCAGGTCGATCTCTTCGAATGAAGATAGTGGCGGGGGTAGTTTTTCGTCAAACCCGCCTGTGATATCAAGGGCACTCTTTCTAAATGACATATTGCATCCATACGGGAATTCTACTGTTTGTTTCTTCGTGCTCCAAAAATTCTTTTCAAAAACTGTAAATAACGAATTTATATTGCCAACTTTGACACTCGAGACTTCAGGAATAATCTCTCCATCATTTATCACTCTTCCAGCAACACCCATCACATCTGGATTCGTATATTCTAGAATATGAGCCTGTACGGTATTCTTGGTTATTTCCACATCGTCATCAAGAAAGATTATTACTTCACCTGTTGCTTGTGCAATTCCCTGATTTTTAGCAGCAGAAGTGTTGGGAGATTGGTTAGTTTGGTCAATAATTATTATTTGAACTTCAGGATTAAATCTTAATATCTCTTTTTTTAAATTTTCCGCTAGACCCGGTCGTTTATATGTGGGAATAACAATCGAAGTTTTCATGAGGTGGACAATTTTTTAAAATTGATACGCCATAGGATTTCCGCTCCCAGAGAAGATCCTATTAATAATATCGAAAGTCCCATTGAGATTGCTAAGGCGACATGAATTTTACTAATTCTATCGGTGACAATCCAGGCGATTATAAAAATACTTAGATTCAATGTTCCAATTTGAAAATGTTTTTTAAGTGCATATAGTGGTTGCATAAAGACACTAACTGTCCCCCACCCCACAATCGGCATAAGGTAGTAAGGAAGAAGCTTGATGGTATTATCGTAATCAGAAATAGTAAATTTTCCTCCAACGAATAATATCTTAATTACTATTGGAGCTAAGAAATAGATCAAAATAACCAAGATCAGGGACAAAAATAAAGCATATGCCTTAGCCTTATTTACCAAATTTTTAGTGCGCAGATAATCTTTCTGAGTGATCGTTTCGATAATATTAGGGAGCAACAATACCTGCATGCCTATGGTAAGAATGCCTGCAGATAAGGAGCATACCTTAGAAATTAAATTCTGGTAAATAATGTAGCTTTCTCCTATTTGAGAGCTAAAAGATCTGATTATCAATGAATCACTTTTTAATGCTGACACTCCAATAATGAGTGGTACCCAAAGAGAGAGGGTTGGGAATATCCCGTCTAGACGAAATTTTAACTTTCCCGGTAATACAAAAAGGATCTGAATCACGATATTCAGAACGAAAGAATAGATTAATCCCCATGCACCAAATTTATTGTAAAGAACAAGAACCAGAACTAGGTTAATGATACTGCCTGCAAGCTGTGCAATTGGGAACCTGTAATAATGTTTTTCAGCATATTGACGCATACCAAGAACAGTGACAAAGATAGAAAAAGGAATGGCCAATATCAACAATGAAAACATTTGAGTAAGGATGGGGATTTGAAGGGATTGGTTTGAAAACAGAAGTGCCATTAATGGACGAGCAAACACGAATAGTAATCCGGAAATAACTAACCCGATAAGAGTAAGTGATGAAAGTTGACCAAAAAAGAAATGATAAGCTTTATCCTTGTTGAATACTAATTTTTCTCCAAAGAGTGGCATTAATGCGTCGTTTAGAGTGCCGTAGATAACTGAAATTATTATGGTCGGGATTGTAACTGCAGCCAAGAAATGACTATAACTTGAAGATGTTCCGAATAATCGTGTAAGGACAATGTTAGAAAGAACCTGAACTAAAGTTGAAAATGCGAAAATTAGAGTGATTATTATTGTTTTCTTTTTCATTTTTCATCAAAACCCCACGAATACAGCTCTAGAGGCCATTTGTCATCGGGTGATACCTCCAATGACTCTACTCTTAATTCTAACTTCATATTCTTCTTAACATAACTCTTGATTTCTTCAGGCATAAATGACTGCCAATCATGAACCATGACCAGTCCTTTGTCATACTTGTCTTTTTCTGAAATAAATTTTGCGAGAGAGCCATATTGCCAAGACTGAACAACATCAATATAAGTTGGATTGGTGACGTTAATCGAAAATAGTGCAGTGGGGAATCTTTTGGTGTACCAGCTAAGAGAGTCATGAGGACCAGTAAAAATTGGAAGTGTATCTAAATCAGGAAACATTTCGTAGGCTTTTCTAAAGAAGGTTTTGTAATCTGCGTTTTGCACATCGGCGAAAAAATCTGCGTTGGGGGTGTAATATACTGACGGCATTCGAACAATCTTATACCCCCCTAAAAAAACCATTAAAGCAACTAGTGAGCAGATTACCATTGATCGGTGTAGTAGTTTTTCACCCACATTACCCCAAAATGCTCCAAATAAAACAATAAATAATCCAAAGACAGGCATGAGGTATCGTAAATTCCGACTATATCCCACAAAGGTCCATGAAAATACAATTGATGTTATAACAAATCCGATACTATACAAGATTTTTTTGTCTCTGATGGTAAATAGACCAATGATTCCTGGCAGGATTATGAATGAATATTGTCTCCAAAAAAGCTCTCTTAAGTGTGAGATCCAGTTGTATTGAACTTGTGTGAGCCTAAAAATGATCTTATCGAAACGAATAAACCATAGAAGTATTGTTATTGTGGAAAGGATAATTATGGCTTTAATTGGGTTCTTTTTTAATAAATTAATATTCTTTCCCTGACTAATAATAATGGGTATGAAGGCAACTAATCCAATATAGTTATAAAGCGATGATATTATCGCTAGGATAAGGGATATGAGCAGATGGTTATCTAAAAAATAAATTGTCGCTAGCACTAGTGTCTCAATTGCCGCGAAGGGTTTTGCCTGAGTTGAATGAGCCAGATTTAGCTGTGAAAAAGCAAATAAATAACCAGCCAAATAACCTCCAGCCTTATTTGACAGTTTTTTTCCTAAAAGATAGGCAAAGATAATACCAATTGTTCCCCAGATAACCCCTGGAATTCTTGCACTCCATTCTGAAAACCCAAAAACCCCAAAGGAAAGAACAGTCGTGATTATCTGCATTCCCTGATAGCTCAGGAAAGATATTCCATCGATAATGTTAATATCTCCAGATAATATATCTCGAGAAATATTACTTACAAACGCTTCATCAGCCCAAAATGAGTGATTTGTGCTGATTCCAATAAGTCGAAAATAGAAGCCAGTAGCCAACAGGAGAGACACTAGTAGAACCTCGGGTAATTTTTTTTTGATCCAGGACACAATTAATTTTAACCTAAAGTTTTGCTGTGTGGATGAAAGACAGGTATGAATAATATTTAGAAATGAGCATTTTTAGAGTGACTTTTGGTTTTATATCAAAATATGATTCTCTGATTTGTTGAATAATCGCATTAAATATGAATATCGACATCCATTCTGTGGCTGAATTTGCTATGGTAGGTTGTTTCAAAATTAGCATTATCAGTGCGATGAATGTCAACAGTGACGCTATTGATAATGAAATTTTAGATTCATATTTATATTCATCCGCGATTACTATATATATTCCAAAGATGGCAATGAGACTGATGTCATCAATGGGATATCCCGAGAATATATCTGAAAAGACTATCACCGATAAAATTAATGGAAATAAATATGACAAGACAGAGAGTAGAAAGAAAACTGTAAGAAAAAGTAAAGATATTGAAAACACATAGGGAGAATAATAGAGGATGTTTAATGTTTTATTATAAATAAAATACAATAGAATTTTAGTATCGGAGATAATCTCATTTTTCGAGAATACGTAAATTGCAGTAAATACTGGATTTGATCTTTCAATCGAAATCCCTTTTCCTTGCTCTCCCTGTAATGACTCTATTTCAAAAACAAATCTTTTCCCTTGTGAGTTTTTTATTATCGGAAATCCAAATGGGAAAAGTTCTCCCGGAAGGAATTGGTCAGTTTTAATTTGAACTTGGTAGTCCCAACGCACATGTGTCTCTTCTTTTATTCTAAATAGAAGCACATCTTCACTGTCATGAAAATTATTATTAAAGCGGAGCATAATCTGTCCCAGGTTCGGATGTTTTGAAATAAATTCACCTCTAACGACATCTCCTTTCATTAATTCGCCATCCCGGTTAATTGAAATACTTCTTTCATTTCCTCTGGTTTCAAGGTTTAATAACCAGTGATCTTTAGAGTTTAAACCTCTATAGATTAATTCCAGGCATATAAGTAATAATAGCAATAACGTAATTTTATTATTCACAATATTATGTCTTACGCTTTAATTTATATTGATATGTTGTGACGTATATAATGCACAATAATAAAGAGGCTGTTGAAAAAGATAGTGCAATATAGTGAACAATTTGAGGTTGATATTCTATGTATAACTTAGTCTCATATGTACCGTCTTTAGCTTTGCATTTTGACGTATTTTCAGAACAAAATTCGGCAAGATTGATATTCCAAAGATTTGCATACGAAAGATTGCTCAATCCCTCTTCTCTTAGTTTTGTAAATTTATGCTTAACTAGGCTATTCAGCGATCCGTCATGCAATATCCATCCGTTATCGTTTTTTTCTCTGAAAATTAAATTTATTTGAGCTGAGCTTGTCGAGATGGCTAATTCAAATTTTGTTGAATTAATTTTCTTATATGTTACCAGCCCATCCCCTGTTGTTGATATCAATTTTGAATTGCACTTTTTGGCTATTTGATATATTACAAAATTTGATCCAAATTCTTTTATATTGGTTATATCCTCTGACTGTCTAAGTCCGGAATCAGCTAAATACAATAACTCTGCGTTATAATTTGTACTGAGCAAGTCTTTCCTTATTACAATGTGGGAAATGTTTAATGCCTCTGATAAATCGCAGAAGTTTTTTCCCTCATATATGTTTTTTGCCATTGTATTTACAATGACTCTTTCAGAATCTTCAATTGTCCAAAAAGTAGAACTAGGGATATATTTTTTGAATTCCCAGATTTGTCCCAAAAAATCGATTCCCTTGTGGTAGTTTAGCTGTGCGTTGTATTCCGGGTGCAAACCACCCAGGTCAGGAAGAAGCAGAATTTTGCTAACTCCATCATTGAGCAGATACTGATTCGCCTGATAATATGACTGGGGAATATTAAAGGGAGTTAGCTTAATACCGGATACTGTTGCATAACATGATATCGTTAATGATAAGATTAGGAGTGCGTTTATCAGGACGGATAATAGTTTTTTTTGATTTTTTCCTAAAATTGCTGCGAAGGAGGTAATAGAGAAAAATATTATTATCCAATAAAGCTTACTTGCTGGACGTCTTATTATCTGAAGGATTAATATTTTTTCATATAAAAAATCAAAAACATTTCCAAACGGGGGATTTGGACCCTTTGTAAAGAAAATTGTGATTATGATAATAAATATCGGAATAATAGTTGTGCTGAGTTTCTTTTTTTGAGCTGAAATAAAACTGAGTAATAAGAGAGATAAGAATATTGTCTGGAGTACAGTAAATAAAGGATTACCTGCTGTCCCCTCAGGAAAGCCTGTAATTATATTGATCAAAGATGAGTTGATGGTGGCTGTTCCAATAGAACCCCCAATGGTCACTCGAGATTGTTCTCCCATTGCAGAAATATCTCCCATTGTTGTCGCATAAGGTGCGAGCCACCATATATTGGATATAAATATCGTAATAGAAATAAGGAAAAATGAGATCGCAAACTGTTTTTGATTTATTTTTTTGAAGATAAAGTGAAGTATCAGCTGCCCAATCATTAAAGCATAAAAAACCGAAAGAACGCCTACATTTGAAAAAGGAGCACAGATAAAGGCTATTAACAAAGTCATCAGTGCTGCATATCGCAAGGCAGCATAGATATCATGACCAGAGTCCGTTATGATTTTTTCAAACAATAACTGAATAAGAGGAAAAAGGGCTGGAAGAATTAAAAAAAGAAAATGTCCGGGAGCGAAAAAATTGATGAAATATGGTGAAAATGAATACAGTGCAGGAATTAGCAACAACCTTAGCTTTGAATCTTTTTCGAAATACTGTTTTTGCTTTAAATACACATACATATTGAAAAAAGAGCAAAAGTATATTAGGGAAATCAAAAGATATGTCCTAACCAATTGATTTATGCCCAGACTGGAAAATATATACTCGTATAGCAAGTAAGAAGAATTTATTCCCAAAAGAGAAGCTGCGTTATCTACGTAGCCATTATTAATATTTGATCGATATACAAAAAAGTTGCTTACTAATGTTTTTGCGGGATCCAGAATAGAAATGTAATCACCTTCGGAGGCGACGTTTTGATATGGAGAAATTTTTTGAATGTAAACAATCAGAGTGATAAAAATCAAGAGTATAACAACAAGCTTTTTCATTTTTGAAAAATCATCTTATTATTTTTATTGTTGATGACAAGTTTGTATAAATTTAAAATATCCTATTTCTTCTTGTGAAACTCAAACAATCCAAGTCCAAAGTTTAGGCTTTCTAAATATTTAGTGGTCTTGTTTGATACTTTTTTAAACTCTCCTTCGTCGTCAACAACATATAGATTTATAAGTTTGAAAGCTGAAAGCATTTTCAACACCTGATCTGCGGAAAATATTCTATGTGCATTAAAACATATTCTAGGTTTTCCAACCGGAACTGAAAAATATAGAGCTCCTCCCTTTTTAATTACCCTGGCTAATTCTGCACAGGCTTTTCTTGGCCCATCAGGATCAATATGGTCGCCATATCTTCCCAACCCAATGTGTTCAACAACATGGAGACAAGATACAGATTCTAGAGAGGAATCATTATAAGGAAGGTTCATGATATCCCCTTTAAGAATACTTAAATTTTTTAACTTTGTGTCTATTGGTCGAATATCGACAAATTCTGTAGAAACGATTTTTGATAAATATCCACTCATTTGATATGTTGATCCGATGTCAACATGTTTTTGTGGTCTATTGTTCATGATATTTTCAAATGCCCATATTTGTTGATGAAAATAGTGTGCATCGAAGTTTGTAAGTGGAGTTTTTTCGTTTAGAATAGGGAAAATATTTATCGAAAACAATCTCGCCTTTTTGTCCATAATTTTATATAGCACTATGTCTCGGAAAAACCACAGATGACCGTACAAACCCATAAATACTTTTATTGGATCAAATATCGGGTTAATAATTCTATATAGAAAGTAGGCTATATTTTTGTATCTGCTTGGAAAAACTTTCATTTTTTATAGTGTCAATTTTAAAAAGATTTAGGAATTATTCGACTGTTTAATTATTGCTGAATTGTAACTTAATATTGCACGAGGGGCTATTTTTTCCATTAACTGTTCATAGAATTTCCAGAAGACAATAAAATTTTTTGGGTAACTGTGAGCTTCGAAATATTTAAACTTTACATCTGAAAAGACTGTTCGGATAATATTTTTAAAGTAACCTTGGCTGAAGTGATTGTGACCAAGCATCTTTACCATGTGCGGATAAAACAAGGGGTTATAGCGATTTCCTTCGATAATAATGATTGTGCCGTCGTCTTTGCACACTCGCTTAACTTCTCTTAGTCCCTCCAAATGACTTGCCTTGCTCTGATATTCTTCGTCTATATGATGCAAAACATCATGTAAAAAGACGTAATCAAATGACGAGTCAGGGAATGGTATTTTGAAGATACCTCCTTTTCTGAATTTTAATTTCTTTATTTCCGCTATGTGCTTATTTCTATAAATGTCAATACCGTATGTGTCTAACTTATATTCGTTTATAAATATCTCAGCGTCGCTACCGTCCCCACAACCCAAATCTAGTATTTTTTTACCTTCAGTAAACTTATAGTTAAGCTTGGTAAATATATCAGCTTTATACTGACCATATTTATTAACAAAATTTATGTATTTTCTCATTTGTTTTGGAGGTATAAGTAAAGTGCACCACCTTTCTTAATGGCATTTGCAAGCAAGGAAAGTGGGTATAGCAAAACGAATATTAAGAAAAATGTCGGCATAAATAATACAGTTCCCTTAATAAAATCAAGTCTATCCATTATTGAACCGGCAGTTATACCCATAGAATAAGTTCCTGATTCAACTACTCTAAACCCATTATCTTGAGCGATTTTACTCAAATTATTGATATTGAATATTTTTACATGTGTTCTTTCTGAGAAGCAGTACCAGTATTTTTTAAAGAGAAAAAGGGATATTGAATCTGAGTTAGGTGTATATATAAGCACATGAGCTTTTGGATTTGCAATTTTTTTTATTTTTTTGAAAAAAATAACTGGATCCTCTAAATGCTCTATTACGTGAGATGCCCTAATGTAATTGAATTTTATTTTTGGAATATAATTTTCTATCTCAGTATGGGATACTTTTATACTTTTAATTGTCCTTGCAGTTTTATATGCAGTGTCATTAATTTCTACTCCATATTTTTTCCATTTATCTGATATTTTTGAGAGGAATATTCCAGTATTACATCCAATATCCAAAAAATTTCCACCTTCTCGAGTTACGGGAGGAACATATGTAAATAATCTAGATAATAGTATACTCAACAAACCCGGGTGAATAGAAAAACTTTTTGATTGAAGATCATGAAATAAATCTCTTATTCTTGAATGAGTAGATGCTGGACTTATATATGATTCTACAAATGCATTGTATCTATTTTTCTTTATCTTAGAAAAATGGGATATATTCAGTATTCCGCTACTGGTATCTACTGAGACACTTCTTCCATCTGGTAATTTATATAGTTTTTTCAGCATTATCTTTTTCATTTCTTACCTTATTGTATAAATCCATGATTTGTCCCACTCGATTATGATAAGTGTGGTGCGTTATAACCTTTTTATATCCAGATAATGCAATTCTTTTTCTTTCTTTCTCATGCTTTAGGAAATATTTAGTTTTCTTTGAAAAATCCCTGGAATTTTCTGCCATAACGATTTCTTTATCAGTGAAATATTTTCGTATCAGAGGTAAATTGTCACAGATCTCAAATCCCCCACAAGCAAGAATTTTAAATGTTCTTTCATTTATCTCACAATTATGTTTGATTACATGGTTCTCGTGGACGTTGAGGTTGATTTTTGAAGAAGAATATAGTCTTCTTTCATCATCGATGGTAAGTTTTATTTTTCTAATATGCTTAAGCGGGTTAATATTAAAAAGCTGCCCAATCTTCTGGACTAATCCAAGAAAGCGATTAATGAAGGTCCAGTCGCTCCCAAATATTTTAACTTTATATTTTTTAGATAGTGGGATAATATTCTTTTTTAGGTACTCTCTCTTAGAGGGCAAGTAACTGCCAACGTAACTGAAATCAATATCGAATTTATTCGAAAATTCTGGATAATATACAGTTTTGTCTGCAGCTAGAATTATCGTTTCAAATTTTTTGCCAGTTCCCTCCACAAAACCATTCATTAACGGTTCATCTTGCTCAAACCAGTGCCAAAATATATCTCCAGCAAGCCCCGATGATATCAATTCAATATACTTAGGATTATTCTTTAGAGGAGTAGATCCTATCCCTTCCACAAGATGGTTCCAAGGACCGACTTGACAAAAAACGACTAACCCATTTTTTCTGTACTTCTCGAGAATTTTTAAATTAATAAATTTTAGATGATAGAAATGAAGACCATACATAAAAATGTCTGGCTCGTGTGTTTTTAAGAAAATATCCAAATCATCGTTAGATGTAAATGTAAAGAATGAATGGCCAAGATCTTCAAAGGCGTGCTTGTATCCATCATGAATGAATTTCGCGGCGTATACTGACTCTTTGCTGGGAAGAAAGAAGGCGATCTTCATTATTTTTTTCCAATATATCCCCTGAACTCAAGTGTTTTTTTAAGTCCCTCTCTCAAATTAATCTGGGGTTTCCAGCCAGTTTCCTTTGTCAACAAAGAATGATCAATTGAATAATATTTTAACTCCCCCGGCCGATCATCTTTAAATATTGGATCTGAATTCTTTTCCATCAGAGCCGCTATGGTGTTATATAGTTCCAGTAAGCTTGTTTCGATAGAAGTTCCTATGTTGAAAATCCTATTTTGTTTTTCTGGAGGTAGCTCCGTTGATGCATTTATTCCGGAAATCATATCTGACACATATAAATAATCTCTTGTCTTGCTACCATCACCATATATTTCTGCTTGATTATCGTTATATAGCTTATCCATATAATCTGCCATAGCGCCTTTTACTTGTCTTGGCCCGTAGACTGTGGCGGGTCGCAAACCAACGTACTGCAGATTGTAAACAGAATGATAAAATTCGAGGTAGTTTTCAATAGTCCTTTTTGTAATTGAATATGGAGATATAGGGCGGAATTGTTCTGTCTCATTGATTGGTCGTGACTTCGTGTTCCCAAAAATAAATCCTGATGAAACATAAAAAAATAATTTTGGGGGATATTTTCTACACAACTCAAGTAAATTCAGTGATCCTTCAAGAGTTTTAAAGTCATATCTTGGATCCTTGATCGATAGAGGAACATTTGTATTTGCCGCTAAATGATATACGTAATCTGGCTTGATCTTTTGAAATATTTGAGTTAGTTTACCGAAGTTTATTGTAGAGATGTTAAAAAAAGTGCTGAGCCGATTAATATTTTTAGTATTTCCAGATGACAAATCATCAATAATAATTACTTCGTTACCCTTCTCAATCAGATAGTCTACCAAATGTGACCCGATAAACCCCGCTCCTCCGGTAACTATGATTTTATTCTTTCTTTGCTTTGCGATTTTCTTATTCACATTAATTATAATTAATTAGCTATTGTTATCCATTGTTGGGGAATCATATTGGTTATACCAGGATCATCTTTTGCAGACCATCTATTTGGAGCGACAACAATCTTCTTTTTATTTTTATTTAAGAAAGCTCCCCACCAGCCAAAAGTGCTGTTGGAGATAATATTGTGCGAGCACTTACTCATAAGATACATATCTTCCCATGCCTTATTGTTTTCTACGAAATGCGCCGAAGTCTTTGTATGAATATTGTCTTTTGCCCAGGCGATATCGTCGGTGAAAATGAAAAACCTGGGAGAGGGTATGTGTTTATAGATGTAATCAATACATCTTTTGTAGTAGTCTTTACCGCAAAGATCAAACATCCTTCTGACACCCTGGTTTGTTATATAGTCCCCTCGCCGAATGTGAATCGAGACGGAATTTGTTCTTCTGATTAAATCTAGGAGGTTAACATTATTATTTGATGGCGTATCTTTGAAAGTAAAAATATTTATTATCTTATCCTCAAATCCATCCAAGTATTTTGTTCCCTGCCAATAACCTTCAGCATAATAGTCATTGCCTGGTTCGATCTCGCCAGCTTTTTTGAGGTAATTTTCCATAGTAATGATTCGTGGGTAAACTATTCCTGATATCCCAGTCCTCTTGAATATCCGATACATAATTCGTCCAAGAAAAGATTGAGGGAATCCAGTTTTGCGGACTTCTTCCCTACTTGCTTTAGATGTGGATATTGAAAAACAATCAAGTGAATAATTTCGGCTGGTACAGAAAAGAGCGTCTGTAAAATGATATTTAAGTGGTACTCCAGATTTCTTAGAAAGAATGTGTCCAAATGCATACTGAAACATTTGATTTCCAATACCGCCAGTCAGATTGATGATAATCATTTATCTTAATAATTGGGTCAGAATATTATTATTAGTTTATTTAGCATGCTTTACTGAGGTCACAACAGACATTATACTTGTCATGTAATGAAAGTGGTGGAGAAATAATATAGATATGGAAATAAAATCACCTAAAGTATCTGTTACGATGGCATCCTATAACTCACAAAGGTTTATTGGTGAGGCAATTCAAAGCATTCTTAATCAAGCATTATTTGATTTTGAACTGATAATCGTTGATGATTGCTCAAAAGACGAAACGTATAAAATCGCAAAGGACTACGAAAGAAAGGACAGCCGTATTAGGGTGTATAAGAATAAATCTAATCTCGGTGGTTGTGAGACCCTAAATAAGTGTATGAAAATGGCGAAAGGTAAATATATTGCAGTGATGGATAATGATGACTGGTCCTATCCAGATAGACTTAAAAAACAAGCGGATTTTCTAGATGATCATCCCAAGGTGGGTATGGTAGGTGGAGTGATGGAAATTATGAACGAGAATAATAGAGTGCTTGCTGTCAGAAAATATCACTTGTCTGATCTTGAAATTCGTAAGCATATTTTTAGGTATAGTCCTTTTTCTCACCCATTGATAATGATTAGGAAATCTGTATTGGAGTCTGTTGGGTATGGTGATTGTTCTTTTGCCCCTGCTGACGATTACGAACTATATTTTAGGATTGGGTCAAAATATAAGCTAGCCAACCTTGCTGACATCTTGCTAAAGTACAGAGTGCTACCAGGTTCTATTACCCACAAAACAACAAAAAGAATGGTTGGGACTACCTTGAAAGTCAGAAGGATGTATAGACTTAACAATAAATATCATATGAATTTTATAGACTATTTTTTCAGTATGATAATGTTTATTTCCGTAAGGATTCTTCCCTCGTGGGCAATAATCAAATTATTTAATTTAATACGAAATAGAAAAATTGAATGAGAAAAATAGTGTTGGTAACTGGAGCTGGTAAGGGATTGGGTAAGGTGATTGCTCAATCTCTTGTTAAACATGGATATAAAGTTTACGGAACTTATATGTCTTCGGATACATCTATGACTACAGGTGTCATTTATCAAAAACTCGATATTACATCTGACTCAAGCTGCAATAGAGTAATAAAGGAAATAATTGAAAAGGATAAAAAAATTGATGTACTCATCAATTGTGTTGGACTAACCTTGTCAGGAAGAATTACCGAGTTCTCATCCAGTGATTTTAAAAGGATTTTAGATGTCAATGTCGTTGGGGCTTTCAGATTGTCAAAAGAAATTTTGCCATATAAACCCAAGCTCATTGTTAATGTTTCGTCACTTAGTGGTTTTCTCTCATTGCCATATTTTGGATTATATTCAGCTTCAAAATTTGCGCTTTCTGCTCTGGGAGACTCATTGTATTATGAGTTATATCCTCAGACAAGGATAGTTACTGTATTCCCTGGCGCTCTTCAAAATGAGAATTCTATTAAATCTATGAAACACAAACCAGTAAGAGAGAAATACCCACTTATAAATTCCTTAATGCCACTAACAAAGATGACTGATGTTGCAGAGGAAATATTTAATTTGGTTATTTACAACAAGAAAGCTCCCCGCCATATTTATATAGGTAGAGATTCTAAATTGACTTATTTATTTCAAAAACTTCTTCCAAGTCAGCTGTTTTCTAATATATTGCTACTATTTTTGAATAAAAAGTAGTATTTTAATCTTTTTGACCTACGTAGAATTTGAGAGATTTTATATCTAGCCAATACTGTACAATTTTCTTTGGTATGGATGAGCCTATTAATAACCGCATTCCAAGTAAATTATTGAAATCTGTCTGGTTTTTGAGACTGGGAAAGCTATCTTTATTGATAGCTTCGCTATATGCCACATTTTCGTTTACTGAATATTTCTTTATGAAAGTAACTCTGAATAAAGAAAGTAAAGAGAAATCCCAATGCGCAGGATTTGATTCTAAAAAATTTGCCGACTCGAGAATATATTCGCTAATAAACAGTCATTACTTACCGAATGACGTTGTTGATCATTGTGGGCCTGAGTGGAGATATAGTTATCAAATTGATGCCAATGGCTTTAGATCTAACGGTGAAAATAATGAAGGACGATCTTCTATACTGTCCATTGGTGATTCATTTACTTTTGGTTTTGGAGTGAAAGATAGTGAAACTTTTTCATCGGCTTTAAATGCATATAACGCTGGACTGTGGGGAATAACTTATGATATTCACCTTAAGGCTCTGGACCGAGGAATTGCAATTGTAAAACCAAAAACTGTAATATGGACTTTATATCCTTCTCATATAATAACCATGATGCCTTCGGACTGGTCTACTAGATGTCCTGGAGATAATATCTACATTTCGGGTGGTTCAAAAATTTCGATCTTTCTAAGAAACTTCATAAAAAAGCACCTTATTTCTGCGACTGAAGAATCATATTTTATAAAGTATTTTGTTAATAAACTGAATATTAATGAAATAAAAATTGAGGATTACGGTATTCGTGTGTATAAAAACTGTTATTCAACAAAGGAGATTCTGCTTTACGACAGGAATTTGGCAAATAATGAATATACTGACGATAAACTAATAAATCAATCATTTCTACCGGATCGGGATAACGTTTATAAGCAAATTTATAGTTACTTAGTTGAGGCTAAAAAGTTGTCTATAAAACATAAAATAGATATATATTTTGCGATTGCGCCTTCCAGATTGAGTTTAGCAATGATCGAGAAAAAATATAAATCTTCATTTAAAAGCGCTGAGATTGATCCACGACTTCCTGATCGCACTTTAACTGATCTTATAGTCCAAGCCGGTTTTACTACAAATAATGTAATTAATTTGGTTGATGAGTTTTCTAGAACAAAGCACTGGAGAGACTACTATTATGTTGAAGACGCTCACTGGAACGCCAAGGGTCATGAATTTGTTGCCAATGTTTTGAAAAATAAACTCACTTTTTAATCAAATCTGTTATATATTCGAAAGAGTATAAATTTAATCTTCACTACAATGTTTTCAAAAAAAGAGAATGAGGACAAATACATATTGGGTATTTCAGCTTTTTACCACGATTCTGGAGCAGCCTTAACAAAAAATGGAGTTGTTGTGGCAGCTGCACACGAGGAGAGATTTACCAGAATTAAACAAGATTCTTCTTTCCCAGTTAATGCCATTAAGTTTTGCCTTGAATATTCCTCGATTGATATCTCAAAATTAGACGCGGTAGTTTTTTACGATAAACCTTTTGTAAAGTTCGAAAGACTTCTGGAAACTTATTATATGTTTGCTCCAGAGGGACTAAGATCTTTTTTATCAGCAATCCCAGTATGGATAAAGGAAAAGTTATTTTTGAAAGAATTAATTAATAAAGAATTGAAGAAAATACAAAGTATCCATGGAGGTGAATATGTACGCCCACAATTAATGTTTTCACAACACCACTTGTCACATGCTGCTAGTGCATTCTACCCGTCTCCTTATAAGGAGGCTGCTATTTTGACAATCGATGGTGTCGGAGAATGGTCAACAGCATCAATTTCATACGGAAATGGAAAACAAATAAAAATGCTAAGGGAAATGAGATTCCCGAACTCAGTAGGTTTTCTGTACTCTTCATTTACTTATTTCCTCGGATTTAAGGTCAATTCAGGAGAATATAAACTAATGGGTTTGGCTCCGTATGGAAATGTAAAATCTGAAAACTTAAAGAGATATAAAGATTTGATTTTAAACGAAATTGTCAAGGTAAAAGATGATGGATCAATCTGGCTAAATCAAAATTATTTTGAGTACTGTGCCGGGCTGAAGATGATTAATGAAAAAAAATGGAATAAATTATTTGGTTTTAACCGTAAAAAAGAGGAGGACGTTTTGCAGCAACATCATTGCGATCTAGCATTAGCAATTCAGCAAGGGAGTTGCTTTAAATTGCGTTTCAACTAGTAAAATTTTGAAGAATAATATATTTAAAAATATCTGGATTCAGCCTGCTGCCGGGGACGCTGGAGGAGCTTTGGGTGCCGCTTTGGCCGCGTATTTTATATATTTTAAAAATGATAGAGAAGTAATTACAGGTCAAGATTCAATGTCAGGATCATATCTTGGTCCTGACTATTCTGATAAAGATATAGAGCGATCAGCGCTTTCTCTTGATGCTCCATACAAATATTATTCCAATTTTGATGACCTTCTTGAAAAGGTTACTGATTTGTTGATCAAAGGGAAAGTAGTTGGGTGGTTTCAGGGAAGAATGGAGTGGGGTCCCCGCGCATTAGGAAACCGAAGTATTATCGGTGACGCTAGGAACCCAGAGATGCAGAAAAAATTGAATCTTAAAATTAAGTTTAGAGAAGGTTTCCGTCCATTCGCTCCATCAGTATTGGAAGAGGATAGTGCGTCATATTTTAAAATAAAGGGGACATCTCCCTATATGCTATTGGTCGCTGACGTAGTAGACAAAAGAAGAGAAAAGTTACCTGAAAACTACAGTGACCTTCCATTGATGAAAAGGTTGTATTTTAATAGGTCAGATATTCCTGCGATAACTCATTTAGATTTTTCAGCTAGATTGCAAACTGTTAGCAAAAAGACAAACCCAAAATATTGGGAACTAATAAATACCTTTAAGAAAAAAACTGGTTATGGTGTGGTTGTTAATACAAGTTTTAACGTTCGTGGTGAGCCAATCGTTTGCACACCAGAAAATGCTTATTCATGTTTTATGAAAACAGAAATGGATTATCTTGTTATGGGTAATTATTTATTTGACAAATCTAAACAACAATCCTTGTATAATAAATACACTTTGGAAGATACAATTAAAAAAGACTAAATAATATGGAAACAGTAAAAGAATTGTGGGAGTTTGTTTTGATAAATAAAAAATGGTGGTTGCTACCTATTTTATTGGTCTTACTTCTAGTGGGTTTATTGCTAGTAATGACTGCTGGTAGTGCAATTTCTCCGTTTATTTATACACTTTTCTAATTGTCATGAAGAAAACTAGTGAATTAGAAACATATAAGACGATTGGAGCGCTTGCCATGGTTCTAGCAATCGTTTCACAATTGCTCGAAAGGCCTGTTTTTTTATGGATCGCTACTGGATTACTTCTCTTAAATATCCTTCTGCCTAGTATTAACCAGGTGATTTCCTACTATTGGTTATATTTTGCAGAGAAGATTGGTAAACTTAATTCAACAATCATATTAACAATTGTATTTTTCTTCATACTTTCCCCCATAGCGTTCTTTTATAGGTTGTTTCATAAAAAGCAATATGCCAGATACAATAAAGATACTGAACTGTCATATTTTGAAAAAATCAATAAAGGAATTGTAAAGAGAGATTTTCTAAAGCAGTGGTGATCCTTATCTGAATTTGAGTTTGAGCTCTGGATCTCCTTCCCAAAGATCTTTATGCCCATCATCGTAGTAGCGAAGAATATAAGTACGATAAATGATAGCGAGATAGTCGATGGCAAAATTTTTTATAGATGCAAGGTTTATATTGCTGGCAAAGTTGTAGTCGAGCTCTATTGGTGATTCATAGATTTTTTTGAATCCAATTCTATTTGCTGCTGCGAGAATCTCAAGATCAAATGCCCATCTTTTTACAACGAGTCTGGGAAGTACTTTTACCAAGACCTCTCTTTTAAATACCTTTAGTCCCGTTTGAGTATCAGAGACGTTAAGACCAAAAAATAAGCGAGTGGCCTTTTGCACAATGAAAGACAGAATTTTTCGTTGAAGCGGATAGCTGACTCTACTGGCTTTGTGGCGCTTGCTGCCAACGATAATATCTGCTTCGTACCACTTCATGTGCTCAAGGGCTAAGCTGAGCCCGTTAACGTTTAGGTCTGATCCGGCATCAATGAAGGCAATAATACTACCTCTTGATCTGGCCATTCCGTACCTGATGGCGTAACCCTTTCCTCTGTTTTCCTTGTATGTGTATATTTTTATGGATGGACTGGCTACTTTTTTTGCCAGCTCGTAAGTATTATCTTTTTCTGTTTTCTTTCCATCAACCACACAAATAATTTCATATGGCTTATCTAAAATATCTAAATGAAGCTTAATAGAGGAAAGATCTCCTACAAGTGTTTTGCAGTTATAGGCAGGAACAATAACAGACAGAAGATCCGGATCATGAGGCGACACAGTCTTATTACCTGAAGTAATTTTTTTATGCTTTTTGACCATGCTGGCCATAGGGAAATTCTAGCACGACCTAATCTTCAGGAGTGAGCAAATATGTGGACTGATTGCGTAAAATACCCCACCCCGACTTTTCACCAAAAAAAAGGCCCCGATCACTCGGGGCTGTATCAGCTACGCATTTACTGAACAAGGTCAGTTCCTACCGGGTCCCTAAGATAGATCTGTGGACCCAGCCCCGGTCAATGCGTGTTGACTCGGACAGATGGGCTGTCCTCGGATGTAAGTCTCCGGATGCGGAGTTTCACCGCACACAAAGGAGGTTCATGGTTCCTGACAACCAGGGACCAATAGCTTCTTTAGATTTGCTTATTTTAAGCCTCCTTGGCCAATTGTCAAGGTATATTACAAAACTGAGACTAATCTTAGAGAAACACGGGGTGAACCCCTCTCTTCTTTAAGATCCAGTATCTCAACCC
>Ga0209518_1001929_pt1 | contig 20706 bp, 16 predicted proteins | sample RifGroB1_FD_183993 | JGI IMG/M metagenome (GOLD analysis project Ga0209518, IMG submission 183993) | Groundwater microbial communities from Rifle, Colorado, USA - Groundwater B1 (SPAdes) (version 2) | ecosystem: Environmental > Aquatic > Deep subsurface > Groundwater | place: Rifle, Colorado...
TAGTGCTTTAAACACAAAAATATTACCAAGTGCATAAAGAACTATCATTATTAAAAAGTTTAATATCAAAGGCTTGAAATCAGGGTACTTCATTGTGGTAAATAAATATCCAAAAATCCCTATCATAAGGCCTGTTAAAAGTTGGAAGAAAGAAGCATAAGCCACCGGATCACTATCCTTCTCCCTGACCAGTATTCTCTGCAGTAATACAGAGATAGAATAACAAATAACGCTCAAGATAATTAGTATTTGCCAAGTCACCATTATTTGGCCTCCATTATTAAATATGCCAGTGACCCGTCTGGCCTAAGAACTTCTTTAAGAATTGAATAGTCGCTTATAACTTGTTTTCTTGGGGCAACTATCTCATCGGCAACAACGATAGTTCCAGTCGGATACTTGTATGGCCAACTCAAATACTGAAACTTTAGGTGTTTAAACTCACTTACAAGCCCCACGTCGCCGACGCTGCTTGACTCATAAACTGCGCTCTCCCAAAATTCTTGAGGGTCCCTTTTATCGTAAAAAAGAAAATATATAAAGGGCTGGGCGTATGACTGCTGGAAAACTACTTGTCGTGAATTAAGGTTCGACTCTTTTAAATATTGAACCGCCTCCCTGTAACCGAATTCCCAATATTTAGCCCCGTGCTTTGGAAGATGTACGTAATAGGAATCTAGGTAGTATATATAGTTAAGAAAATATAATGCCACAAATCCCCATATAGCAATTCTTTTCAAATAATTCTTAGACAAATTGGCAAATAAGCCATGAAGGGCAAGCGAAGAAATAATAATCAAGGGAATTGCCATATGAAGACTCCTTACCCCATGAACGGGGTCTCTCGACAATATTGAAGGAACGGGTGCCAAAACAAGCCACAAAAGGAGGAATAAGAAATATTTGTTCTTAAGGCTTCGGATAAATAATATAAGTCCTGCAAGAATTAGAACGGAGTCTGCCAGAAGAAACATTCCCATATTTATCGAATTGTGTCTCGGGTTATTCCAATCACCCTCAAAAAAAAGAAATCTTCCCGAAAAATGGTTAAACCACTTTCCCATTATTACCCTAACCCAGTTAAGAGACTCCGAATGAAAAGCCAAATAAGTAGCTCCTCCTGGCTTCTCGCCACCCTGCTCCAGTATTTCTTTTATATCTGTCTCACTTCTCGGATATGAGAATGTGCTTACCACCGTAAGCCTTCCTGCGTAACCGGTGTAAACGCTTATTAAAATTGGCAAACTAATAATAATTCCTACCCCAAAAGACCCCAGAAGCACTTTTTTGTCAAATCTTATTAAATTTTTGAAAAATAGTAGTCCGAGAAGTAAAACTACAATTGGAGTTGAAAGCTTGGCCCCCTGATAGCTAATGAGTGTTAGTCCGAAAAAAATTGCAGAGGCAAAAAGAAATCTGTTCTTTTCAAAAGATTTCATGAAGAAATAAATGCCGATAAGGGTCAGGCAAAAGGCGAGGTTAGGTACCCAGGCACCTCTGGAAAAATGTATAAGCCAGGGGTTGGTAGCTGCCAAGAAACCGGAAAATAGGGCAATACTCTCGAAATTTTTGTATTTAGCCTTTTCAAAAATTATCCTGGCTAAATGGAAGACAAAATAAACAATTATTACCCCGAAAATGGCGTTAGGGAGCCGAACGCTCAATTCATTTAAACCCATCACCCCAATAAACGGTGCAGCCAAATAGACGTAGAGCCCCGGAGTGTAATCTCCAAAAGACTTAAACACGATTGGCAAAGACTCTCCCCAGAAATCTTTGCCTGTTTTTAATATTGAATAAGCGTTATATCCCAAAGCTACCTCATCGGAAGTCAGATGAGGAGGTATCGTCCCCAACTTCCAAAGCCTAAGAAATGCCGCCAAAAAAAGTATAAATAGGAGAATGGTTGTTGTATTAATAAATCGCTTCATCGAATCATTCTAATTTTCTAAAATCTCAAAGGCGGGTTTGCCGTCTAAGAAATTTATGGTTTTTAGTTTATTCCAGTTAGCTCTGTAACTCCCTGGGCTTGTAATTAACAAACATCTGGTTTCTTGCGCCTTACAGCTGACAATTCCGCCACTTTCGAGCGTAAAATCATCATTTGGCCCGGGAGTAATTTGCCAATCGTTTACGAAATAAAATTTATCGAATCTATCCACCCAATACCAGTCTGATTGATGAAATCGTATCAGATTTGGGTCAGCTTTATATTTGGCCGGGTCCCAAGGCCAAAAGAACAAGAAGAATTCGTGGGGTTCTCCGTATTTCTTTGTAATTATTATTTTATCGTACTTTTGATAATTGTCCCTAGCATAATCAACTGCTTGCCTATATCCGTATTGCCAGGACCAAGAATATTCTTCGGGATAGAGAGTAAAATAGTTCGTTAAATAACTTTTGGCAAGGAAAAATATTCCGACACAATAAAGTGTAAAAAAAATAAACTTAGTCGCGGGGTTTCCCTTTTTAGTTATTAAATCGTAGACAAAAAATAACCCAATTGCGGCTAAGATCTGAGGTAAGGGAAGCATGACAGAGGCGCGAGTCACGGCAAAATGTTCACTAGTTATACTTCCGGCAATAGGGGAAAGCGCAAGCCAGGCCAAAAGTAACAGGTAGTCTTTATCTCCCTTAAAAGATTTCTTAAGAAGAATATAAATTCCCAAATAAAAAAACGGCAAATTGATTAAATAGGAGAGACCTTTCCCAGGAAGGCTATATTGAAACTGTGTTCCGCCGGATAAAAAGAGAAACTGCGGCGATAAATATTCTAGATAATTACGGCTAAAATGATAAATAAGATAGGTTGGTCTGTTGTAAATAAGTTTGGGGAGGGGTTGAGGTAAGGAAGAGGAGAGCCTGCCTTCCTCAATACTTGCAATCGCCCCCTCATTTATAATAAAAAGCCACTTGGCTCTCGCTCTTGCGGAGGGTTCTAAAAGAATTGCCCCGGCCAAGACGAAAAAGGCAATTAGCGCCGATATAGAAACTATGGGGATGAAGCTTTCCCTTTTTATTAAATTTTTAAATTCGCCACGATATATAACCAGGGTCGCAACTAGTATAAGTGGAGAAAATATTCTGGTTGAGTGATAGGAAAAAAGCGACAGAAAAAGAAAGGCAAGTGAAAGTGGAAGTAAGTATTTCTTTTTATCTCTATTAAAAAAGGCAGCCGCCGACGCAGTAAGCAAAAAAATCGAAAGGTTTTGTTGTAAAACTACTCTTGAGGTAAATAATGTCCACGGCTCAATAGCTACTAGAAAAGAAGAAAGAAGGGCTAATTCCCTGCGTTTAGTTAGTCCCATTGCAAGGAAATACGTGGCAACTGTCGTAAGAACGCCTAAAACTGCATGGGGAAATCTGATTGCAAATTCGTTAAGCCCAAAAACCAGTATTGAAGGGATGGTCATATAGAGATTTAGGGGCAAAGGATAATCGCCGTAGGCTCGAAAATTGACAACGGGTAAGGCCTGCCCCCATTCGTCTGCTCCCGTTTTCAATATCGAATAGGCGTTATAGCCGTGCGAAACCTCATCCCAATTAACTGCAGGGGGGAAATCTGAAAGGTTAATGAGCCTAAGGGCGGCCGCCAAGACCAAGACCAGAAAAAGGAGCTTGTTTTCCAAAAACAAACCCCAACCCTTCTTAAAAAGAGTCCTCATAGCAAAATTATATCTTCGCAAAGTCAAAAAGTCGAAGAAGTAGTACAATAAATGCTTTTGACCTTTTCTGATTTACATTTTAGGAAAGGATTTGTCCTATAAACTTGGAAGACAACTTCCCCAAGAGGCTCCTTAATCTCAAGTGCTTTTTCGAGCTTGTGTTCTTGGGCCTGCTCTGGGGAAATTGCAAGACTATCCCCCACTAAAAATTGCTCTTTATAAATATCTTTTTCCCAAATAATTGCCCTTGTTTCTATATTCGCAAACTTAAAGTTTTGATCGAAAGGAGGGTTTTCATAATAGTTTTTTCTGATTGTGGGATCTACCGAATTCTGAAACTCCTGGGGTGGAACCTTGAGGAAAAACGCCAACTCTATGTAGGGGATGGGAATCCTTACCCTATCAATAACAAAATGCGAGTCGGGATTCTTTTTGATAAATTGAGATAGTTCTGCGTATCCATATGCCCAATATTTAGCCTTTTCAACGGGAAAAATTACAAAATAAGACCGCCAAAAAAGTATTAGGGAAAAACAAAATACGACTATTCCCAAGATTACCCAAAAACCCCGGTTAATAAGTTTTCTTTTGAATATTTTTGTCGAAATTATCTTATCTAATCCCAAAGCTATAGCTAAAAAGATGGGAAGAATAAGGGCTAATGTTCGATGAACAGGAAACGGGTCCTTGGTAAGCGATGCTGTGATTGGTGCTGAGAGGGCCAATAGAAAAATAAATTTTGAACGATCGCTCTGCCTTTTCTTCCACAGTAAATAAATTCCAATTAAATAAGGAACAAGCATCCATTGATAAAAAAGCGTAAGACCCGGCAGGTCTTTGTAGCCAGCTAAAAATAGCGATTTTGGCGAGAAATAATTCGCAAACTGTGATGAAAACTCCCTAATAAAGGAAAGTAAAATGGCTAAAGGGGCAGGTATGAAGCCTTTCAATTTTTCGGATTGCATCAAAATATTTTGAAGTCCTGTTTCTTCGGTTTTAGGCAAAAATACAGGGGTAGTAAGAAGGTACAAATGCGGAATCTGAGTCAAAATTAAAACCCCTAAAGCGTACAAGAAATTTTTCCTGTTCGATTGAGCTAAAAGGAGCTTTCTAAAAAATAAAAAGTAAAAGACAAGCACAAAAGGAACTGTAAACCTTTGGGCATACGCGGCGTAAGTTGAAAGGGAAAGAACAAAAAATGCTGGGATGAGCCAATTTTGTTTTTTTACAGACAACCAGAGAAAATAACTTCCCAAACAAAAAAGTGTGAATGCTAGACCTATCTCGTCTCCAACTCTCGCACGAAATACAACCACGGGTGTTATCGCGAAAAACAAACTTCCGATAGTTGAGATTTTCATACTTTTCAAAAAAGCATAAATTATGAATATTAAGGCTAAGCCCGAAAGCGCCGCGATACTCCTTACAGAAAAAGCAGTCAAACCCCATATCTTGATTGGCAAAGTAGTGAGGTATACATAAAGAGGTTCATTGTAAGAGCCATACATTCGAAAGACCATAGGGAAGGCTTTTCCATATTCGTCTTTCCCGGTTTCTAAAATCGAATATGCCGAATACCCGTGTAAGGCTTCGTCTACATAAAAGCCTGGCGGGATTACATCGAGTTTATGAAAGAACATAAAAATCCCGACTATAAGAAGTAGCGATAAAAATATTATTTGTTTAAAAGAAATTTTCGGCATTTAGGGTCTAGTATTTAAAAATATCTGAATGACTATTAGAAAATAAAAGAGAATAAATACTGAAGTTGCTGCAATCTTTAGCCTCGTATTTTTATTTTTCAACACTAAAGACGAAACGTATTCAATTCCCAAAATCCCACAAGCCGCAATGAAGGGGAACAAAATAAAAGGCTCTATATTTGGAGAAAAGTTCCCTACTACTAAATATATAATTGGTAAAACAAATCCCAGAGCTATCAAACTTAAGTTTTTTCGAAAGTTAATTGCGAAAAATCCAATAAGAAAAAGGGGTAGGAGTATATACGGAAATTTTTCCAACTCGGTAATCCCCACTCTCTCATTGGGATGGTTTGCAAAAAAATATAAATTGGGATCAAGAACCTCACCCAAATTATGTTGAAGTCGATAAAAAGTTAGGGTCTCTGGCCTTTCTTCCAACCAATGGGCGGCAGGGATCCAAATGGTTCGTGTCCCGATTGTTATTTTTACAGGAGGATATAATTTAAGTCTTTGTATCTGCAAGACTTCCTGTTGTTTATTAAGCTTAGTAAGACTTGTAAGATTTAAACCCTTTAGGCTAAAGAGAAAAAGAACAAGATAACAAATAATTAAGAGTTTATTTAGTTTTGATTTACCTAAAGAAGTCAGTATTAAGTATGTCGATAAAATAAGGATAACTCCCACAATAAAATTAAGAGTAAATATTCTCCAAATCCAGATGTTTCCCAAAACAACTAGAGGAAAAACGGGAGTGATACCAAGTTTTTTTACTTTCCCAAGAAAACTAAAGTTCATTTGCGTCAACAAGAATGTATGAAGGTGCGCCGTCCAGGTAGGTAAATGTCGCAAGGGGGGCTACATGAGATGGAAATTCTTCGGGCCGGCCCACAACCAAATAGTTCATACCTTTAAGGTCCGAAATCACGATATCTCCGAAAGTAAATTCAGCCATAGAATATTCGTTCAACTGGTCCAAATATTTTATTCCTAATTTCTCATATCTTAACCAAACACGAGACGCATCTTGAACTTCGCTTGGGTCGACCTGCATATAAAACTGAGCCCAAATGTTGGGAACAGAAAGGGTCCTACTTAATACCACTCCTTCATAATTTCCCTCGATACTATTTATAGTAGCCATTATGTCCTTCATGCCGTATTGCATGGCCTTAGAAGCCCTGAGCGGAGCGTGATAGCGGTAATCTTCCAAGAAACCGGCCAGGGAACCAAGTAAAATAATTAAAACTCCCCAAGCAAACCCTTTTGCCAAGCCGTTGCCGTACCTCCCTTTCAGCTTCTCATAAAGATATACTCCACCCCAGACTGATATTACCTGTATCGCTGGTATCATTACGGCAGCGCGGTTTGCCGCAAAGCCAGGGCCCTTGGTAAGAGCAGCGGCAATGGGAGAAATCAAAATCCAAAGAAGAAATAGCCCCATTTTGTTAAACCCTTCCTTTTTGGCAAAAGAAAAAATGGCGGCTAAAACAAAAATCACCTCAAAAACGTAAAGTACTCCCCTTCCGGGTATTAATCCATAGCTCCATTCTCCGGCTCCCTCGCTAAATAGAAACGAGGATGAAAAATATGAAAGGTAATTTTTGCTGAAGGTCTCAAAAACATAACTTACTTTGTTGGAAAATATTCGAGCGTAAAAATCAGGGAAGCCCTGAAGTGTAGCCTCATAGCGCCTGTCGGCAACCGCAGCCCAATTGTCGGTAGGGCTAATAATTGTAATATCCAAACCCCTTTTGGCCCCACCCGTAAACATGGTAAATATAGCGGTTGCCAAGAAAACACTGAATATAAGTAGCCCCCATTTATACTTGGACAATATTATCCCTTGTACCTTTGCCCCCATTTGTTTTAATTCCTTTAAGTAACTTCCAACTAGAACAAGGATAAGTACTGGGGTAAAAAGTCTTGCGGAATGGTAAGAAAACAAATTTAGGCCAAAGGAAATTGCCGCCAAGACCATAAAACGGGGTTTTTCGATGGCTGTAACAAATGCCCAGACGCCCAAGGGAATAAAAAAGGTTGTCAAATTGGCCTCAAACGCGCCCCTAGAAAGACCTATATGCCAAGGTGAGACCGCCAGAAAAAGAGCTGATAAAAGACCAAGCTCCTTCCTTTTGGTTATTTTGGAAACCATAAGGAAAGTGGTCAGAACCGCCAATGAGCCTAAAATAGCGTTGGGAAGCCGCACGCTAAATTCGTTCAGTCCTAATAAATAAACCGAGGGGATTGCTAAATATGAATAAAGGGGCATTTTAAAGTCCCCGAAAGAGCGTAAAACCAAAGGCAGAGACTTTCCCCATTGGTCCTTGCCGGTAAGGAGCAGTGAGTATGCGTCGTATCCCAAGCCCGCCTCGTCCTGGGTAAAACCCACGGGGAAGGAGGAAATGCCAACGACCCTCAAAAGAAGGGCTCCAATAAAGATGAAGGATAAAAGTATTAAGTATTTTTTCATTGGCTTTTTGAGTAGATGTAAAAAAGCGGCGTATGTTCTGGAGAATAAATAATGTCTAACAAAGTGAGCTCGGGGTTATCAAAAATGTAGGGGTTACTCACGTCTTTTTCAGTGGATGCAACTATCAAATTTCCTTCTTTCGCCAGAGTCTCGATAGGTTTAACCAGCTCCCCAAAATAATATTTTTCTCCAAGCTTGAATCCATTAAACCCCGGGTATATGCCTCCGATGTGTTTATCGTCCTCAAAAGTTTTCTGGAAAAGTTCCATATCATATCCGTACCAAAATAAAAATCGGGTCAGCATGGGTTCGTAGGTGTTGTTTAAAAACACCCTTTCATATCTTCCCTCATTTGCCCTAACATAGCTTCCAACCTCCTTAAATCCATACTGCCAGGCCCGCCAGCTCTCCTTAGGCCAAATCACGAAAAAGCCGTGGAAAAAACGCGATACTTCATAAAGCATTAAAAGAATAAATACCCCTAGCAATAACTTTCCTTTAAGTTTACCGGAGTACCCAAGGATTGAGCTAAAACCCAAGGCAGAAAGGGCGATCAAAGGAGGCAACATGAGTATCAGCCTCGACGCGTGGGTTCCACCTCCTTCGGTTAGAACAGATGGAAGTGGGGCAAGAATTAACCATATGCCGATAACTTTAAAAATTCTCTTTTTTTCCTCAGATAGCTTCGAATGGGTGGAAGCCCATATGAAGAGCCCAATAAGAATAAGAACTAGGTCGAAATAGTAAAAAACTCCGTAGCCCTTAACCGATTGTCTCGGGTTGGGATCCCCTTCCGAGAAAAGAAAACTCGGGGAGAAAGACTTAAGATAATTTTGAAGGATTCTTTCTGTAACCACTGTCGCTTTATTGTTAAAAATTCTCGAAAGGGTCGTGTTTGAGAATTTGCGCCCTTCCTCAACCTCAAGAATAATATCCCTCTTGGGAGCAATTGTAATATAAGAAAACCTCTGGGTTGTTCTACCGCTGACTGACTGGGCGATGTATGGAGCTAGAAGAACCAGCGAGACAAAAGCCAAAGACAGAAGCTTTTTTGGTCCATATGCAAAAATTTTCTTTCTATAAATGGCAACTAGAAAAAGAACAAAAAGAGGGACAAATAATGAGGCTATCGCATAGGTATAAATCCCGAGAGCAAAAAAAACTGCAGAGAGTATCAGGAATTTAAACTCTTTTACTCCTTTAACAAAATAGAGCGTTCCCAAAATTATAAAGGGGAGAAGAATTCCTGCGTCATTTGCCTGCCTTGAATAAAGAAAATGCCAGGGAGAAATTGCCAAAAATATCGCGGCAACTGTCGCCACTTTCTTGTCAAAAAATTCTTTTACCAAAAAATATAAGGCAATAATTGAGATAAAACCCATAATGACCGACGGGGCCCTTACCCCCCACTCACTTAGTCCCAAGATTTTAATAAATGGGGCGTCTAAATAAAGCTGCATTGGGAGCCTATATTCGGCAAAGCTGTGGAATAAAATGGGCAGCTTATTTCCGAAATAATCCCTGCCGGTTTGGGCAATCGAATTCGCCTGAAGGCCGACGTCAATCTCGTCTCCAAATAACGAAACGGGGACTTTATCAACCTGCCAGAATCGCAAAAAAATCGCTACAAAAAAAACAAGCGCTGCAAAAATAAAGAGAGGATTTTTAAGATATTTCCTCATACCCAATTATCGAGCCAGCCAGATAACATTACAAGCATCCAGATAGCCCCCGCATTATTTTCTTTCCCTTTCTGATGGGCAGTCCAAATACTCTTAATTTTTTTTTTCTCGACATAGTTTTCGAGTTTCTTATTCATAAGTATTGTATACGCAAAATCTTTTAGTTCATTTCGTAACCATTTTTTTAGTGGTATTCCAAATCCTTTCTTTGGTCTTTTGGCTACTTCCGGAAGCCTACTCTCCAAAAGCTTTCTAAGTTGAAGTTTCGTTTTAAATAAGTTCAAATGGGGCTCTCGGGTTGAAAATGCCCAGGCAAGCACATTGTTATCTAGATAGGGAACTCTAACCTCGAGACTATTAAGCATCGAAGCGCGGTCTGTTTTAACCAAAAAATCGTCGCGCAGGTAGGTATAAAAATCGACAACTTGACCTACACGACTTTTATCAAATCTATCTAAATTCGGTATCATTTTTGATAAAAATGACATATCGGGTTTTTCAAATAAATTGTTCTCTCCAATAAAAAACGTCCTCATCCAATAAAGTTGTCTTTCCAAATCGCCAAATTTCATACCCTTAAGGACTATTTTCGCAAGATGCTTTTTGGGGTAGTCTTTGAATGACGTCGGAAATAGGTTAACGACAGATTCGGGTAATCCCTCAAGAAGTCCCGAAAGAAGGGTATTCGGTAAAAATTTAAGTAAATTAGCATAAAGGTGGGCTTGGTGGGTCGGATATCCCCCAAAAAGCTCATCGCCCCCGTCACCCGACAGGGCAACGGTCACATGCTGCCTTGCCAGCTGACTCACCTTATAAGTCGGGAAGAGTGACGCATCCGCTAGTGGCTCATCCAATTTCGGAATTATTTTCTCATAAATATCGACGACGTCTTTTGGGCTAAATTCATCACTAAAATGCTCTGTCCCTATTTTTTTAGCAACACTGTGCGCGTATTTTGCTTCGTCAAAACCTTCTTCTTTAAAACCTATCGAGAAGGATTTGAGTTTTTTAAATTTGGCTACATAGTAAGCTATTAAACTTGAGTCGAGGCCCCCGCTCAAAAAAACGCCAACTGGAACGTCGGAAACAAGCTGGCTTTTAACTGCGGTCTCTAATAGTTTGTCTATATTGTCAGTTTTATTTTCCGAGCTGGAATTAAGTTCAAAATACTTAGCAACTTTCATTCCAGATTTCTTGAAGCTCAAGGTATGTCCCGGAAGCAGCTTTTTAATTCCAGAAAACATGACTTGGTCTCCAGGAAGAAATCCTAGATAACCATACATGCTAAGGGCCTTACTATCTGTTTTCTTTTTATATAAAGGGTGGGAAAGAATTACTTTCGGTTCAGAACCAAATATCAAAAGATTTGAGGCTACATAATAATAAAGAGGTTTTATCCCAACTCTGTCACGTCCCAGAAAAATCTTGTGCCCCTTCTCGTCCCAAAGAGCAAAGGCAAACATACCGTTTAATTTAGGAACAAAGCCTTCACCGTATTCTTCATATCCGTGTACCAAGACCTCGGTGTCGGTTTGGGTTTTAAATTTATGTCCCCTTTTCTCGAGTTCCTCTCGAAGCGGCTTATAATTATAAATTTCTCCGTTATAAATAACGACGACGCTCCCGTCTTCATTTTTAATCGGCTGATCCCCAGTTGTTAGGTCAATAATTCGAAGTCTACGAATTCCAAGTGCGGCAACATTATCTCGACTCCTATATATTCCTGTCGAATCCGGTCCCCGATAAATAATCTTTTTCGTCATTTCGCCAATGACCGAAGGACCCGTTCTTCCTGAAAAATCAACGTACCCGGCAATCCCGCACATATGTAGATTATCTCAATATTTAGTAGAATATACTACTTATAAGCTGTGAAAAAGAAATATCTAAAAATTTTTCTCTTAGCCTCACCATTCTATCTCAAGGGAAGAAGCGCCGATAAGTTGCACCACCTGGTCGTAGCCAGAATGATGGAAAAAATCCTTAAAGAAAACCCCAAATTAGATTCTGATGTAATGATGGCTGTTGCTCTACTTCACGACATAGGCTATGCCAAAATTCCAAAGCATAAAATTGGGAGTTTCTGGGCAAAAAAGATAAAAAAGGACCATATGAGGTTGGGAGCAGAGCTTGCACAAGATATCTTAGGCAGGATCAATTTCCCTCAAGGAAAAATAGAAAGGGTTTGCGAAATCATCGCAACTCACGATAATCCCGAATTGGGCCTACCGATATACTCTTATGAAGCGGAGGTTCTAAAAGAAGCAGACATTCTTTGGATGACGACCGAAGAAGCATTTTGGCTGGATATTGGCAGAAGGCAAATTCAACCAGAGGAGTGGCTTACTACTTTAGAAAAAAGATTCAGCAAAGATCCTGAGTATAAGCCCTATATTAAGACAAAATTTGGCAAAGGCCGAGTCAGGAATTTTCTAAGGCAAATGCGAAAGAAATTAAGGGGACAGCCTTAAAACTTCTCAATATCTTTAACTTCGTAAATAGATTTTCCTTGGGATTCGAAATAGGTACGCACCTGAAGTTCAGCCAAAAATCCCATTAGCATAAATTGCACCCCCAAAAAGCCCAAGAAAATGGCTATTAGAAAAACCGGATTCCTATGGACAAAAACTCCAAGGAAGAGCTTTTGATAAGTGGTCAAGATTAAGGCCAAAGCCCCGAGCGCCATACTCCCCAACCCGAACGACCCAAAAACATAAGCCGGTTTGGTTCCGTAAGAGCTTATAAATTTCACTGTAATAATGTCAATTAACGTCTTTACTATTCGGTTAAATCCGTATTTTGACTGACCCGCCATCCTGGGTCTATGCTGTACCACAATCTCTCCAATTTTTGCTCCCTTAAGGTATATGAGTACTGGGAGTATTCGGTGGAGTTCCCCGTAGAGTGGCATATCTTTCAAAAAGGACCTTTTGACTACCCTCGCAGAACAACCCACATCGTGGTAGGGATATGAGAATACAAAATTAATAACTCTATTAGCTGCACCTGAATAAAAACGTCTCGCTCTTGAGAATTTTTTTTCTTTGCGCCAACCAAAAACCGCGTCGTACCCTTCGTCCATCTTCTCTAAAAATCTAGGAATGTCGAAGGGATCGTTTTGTAAGTCTGCGTCCAAAAAAGAAATTAAATTACCTTCAGAGTTTTCTATTCCTGCGGCAACCGCACCTGTTTGGCCAAAGTTCCTAAGAAGTGTGACCACCTTGACAGAAACTTTTCCATTTCCCTTTCTAACTGCTCTTTTTACTTCTTCGGCGGATGAATCGGTACTCCCGTCATTTACATATATTACCTCCGAGGGGGAAGAGAGGCCTTCCAATACTTTTACGAGCTCTTCGTGAAGCTTAGGTAAATTACTCTCTTCATTAAAAAAAGGAACTACCACCGAAAGGTTAATGTTACTCATGTTACCTCTTTAATGTTAGCACGTGAGACTCTTGCTTTCTTCCAGATATAGAAAATCTACTTGCCATTAAATACTTTTTATACATGGCAATATAAATCATAAAGCTACCTAACCCCAAAACCCTCGTTGCCAGCCTGTCTTGGTACGAAAGCAGTCGTATCAATAAGTCTATTTTCGGAATCCACCAAAAATTATATAGATTCAAAAGGTTAATGGCACTAAGAAGATAGTAGTACACAGAAGCTCCTTTCTCCAAAACCGCTACAACTATAAAGGTAGTAAAAAATGGATATAAGTACCTTTCGTGCATGTTTGTAAGTAGCATAAATGAGGAAAGAGTAACTATCGAAAGGGACCAAAAAGTGGACGTAGTATCCTTTTTCTTGGCTAAAACAAAAAGTACAGGGATGTAGCTTAAGAAAAATAAGATATATCCCCAAATTTTAAATGGTAGAGGTCCAAATAATAGATCATGGGGGCGCGCATGTATTCCTTTTATGGCAGCCCAAATATTAAACGCATTGGCTGTAATAAGTTGTAATTGCTCAGTCATGACTTTACTTTTGTAGAAATCGTAAATCCAATAGAAGGTATTATTTTTGGAAAAGGGCAGAAAAAGAAGAAATACAGTAACTAAAATCACAATTAAAGCAGTAAAATACTTTCTCGGTTTATATTTCTGGGCTAAGGCCACAATAAGAAAAACAGGAACGTAGATTAATAATGAAATTTTTATATAAAGTGAGATTATTAGAGAAACTATTGCCCAGTTGAGGTTCTTTCTAAATAACAAATAAAAGGCAAGAACCGCAAAGAAATTGTTTACCGATTCATACTGACCCCAAACGACCGAGTTATAAATTATTACCGGGTTTAACAAAAATAGGAGTGCTCCAATTTGGGCCTTTTTCTTATCTGAAAGCTTTAATATTATTTTGTAAATCAAGAGGGCTATTCCGAAATCTGCCAATATTGTAGGTATTTTTGCCACAAAGTAGATAAAGTCCCTCTCGAAGTAAAACATCAAATTCGAGGGAAATACTGGGATATTAACATTTAAAAACCAGAAGAAAGAATAAAAAAGTTCAAATAATTTTCTAATTCCCGCGTAAAGAAGAATCGTACCCGGAGGCTGGTTGGGCCAATCGAAGCTCCAGACGTTACTTTCAAAGAATAGTTTTGGGCCATACTGCCAAAACCTGGTCCCCCAGTCGAGTGAGTTTCTTAAATCCGTATGGACTGGGGTTGGCAGTAAGGCAATTATTAGTCTTAATAGAAGGGCGGCGAGAATTATGTATAAAAACTTTTTTGCAGTCATTTAATTTTTTGTAAGAAATAAAAAGCGGGTTCACCGGATGGATATTGAACGACTTTAACGAGTTTTAATCCCTCGGGAGTGTATTGTGGTTCCATTACCAAATTCCCTTTAATTTCTCTTGCGGAGGCTACATATAAAGTGTCATTATCTAAATAATCACCCAGACCACCCAGTCCGACTTTTCCATCTACCTGTCCAAAGTAAGTTTTAGCGAAGTACTCTAGCTCTCCAAACCCGTTTACCTTCTCTTTAGAAAGTCCTTTTTGCCACTCTTCGGGGTCAGCGAGGTAATAGGCAGCAAAAAATATTCTAGGATCGTCGTTCGCGTTTGTGAGAATAATCTTTCTATACTGCCCTTGTTTGTCTCTTAGGGTATCTACTACTTCCTTATACCCGGCATGCCAGGAACGCTCAGAATACCAAATGTTGTGCGTCCAGTAGTTATGCTCGTAATAGACAAAACTTATAAAATACAGAAAAACGAAACTTGCGGTGAGTATTATGCGCTTTTTACCTAACAAGGAGTGAAATGCTTCGAAAATGCCATAGGAGATTAAAAAAACCAAAGGGGGCAAAATAATAACAAGTCTTGTAGCGTGGGTTCCCCCGTCTCTTGTTATTGCTGAAGGTAAAATCCCTATGAAGATCCAAAACAACATCAAGAATTTAATCTTTCTGTCTTTGAATCTGGTAAAAAACAAAGCAACACCCAATAAAAGCGCCACTACCTCAAACTTATAAAACTGTCCCATCCCCGCAATTGAATGTCTTAGGTTTGGATCTCCCTTTAAAAATAAAAATTCGAAGGATAAAGAAGAAAGGGAGTTATTGATAACCTTGGAGCCCCAAAAGCTAAATTTGTTATGAATAACCCTTGTTAATACTTTCGAGACAATACCCCCACCATAAACATTTCTTACCTGGGCGTCATATAAAATTGAGTAATCGACTTCGGATTTCGTGGTGGGGTCGGTAAAAATACTCAAGTATTCGGCACGTCTAATTGCTCCTTGGGAAAATGTAGCGAAGATAATGGGAAGCCCGATAACAAGGCCTATTGAGGCCGCCTTTATAAGCTCCTTACCTTGGACTTTGAGAATTTGTCCCTTCCAAAGGAAAAATAAAAAGATCATTAGAAGGGGGGCAAAAAACTTTGCGGTACTATATATCCACGGGGTAAAGGAAAGTACTGCCACCGCAACCCACAAAAACTGAGGTTTGTTAAGGGATTTAAAGAAAAAATAAAGTCCAAAAAGTAAAAATGCAAGGAGCATCGTTACCTCAAACGCCCCGCGGCTATACTGTATATGCCAAGGAGAAAGGGCCATAAGAGAAGCTGCAAGAAGCCCAAGACCTCTCTTTCCGGAAATTTCCTCTACCAAAAGAAACGTTGCCCAAATACCTAAAACCCCAAAGAAAACCGCAGGAAGCCTAACCCCCCAAGGGGTAATCCCGAAAATGGCTACCGTTGGGACAGAAGCATAAATATAAAGTGGTGCACGTGAGTCGGCATACGACTGAAAATGGATTGGGAACAGGTTTCCAGAATAATCTCTGCCGGTTTTTATTATTGAATAAGCCTGGTAGCCAACATCGAGCTCATCCGAAAACAAAGAAACTGGAACAACATCAAGCCTCCAAACTCTCAAAAAAAGCGCTGCCAATAAAATTAAAAAAAGAGCTACTGTACCTAAGCTTCTGGTAATTTTCTTAAACATAATTTTTAAAATTTACTTCAAACTCAACTCTATACGTAGGCCAAAAGTGCATTAAATTTAGAATCGGTAGGCAAAAAAGAAGTTTGTGGTAAAAACTTGTGAGGATTTTAACTTCGCTAAATCCCAAAAGTAAGAGGACAAACCACAAAATAGCATTTGTATTCCCTCTTTTGGCCACTTTTGCGGCCTTTTTGTATCCCTTTAGGGCACTTTTTATATATCTTTCAATTGAACTTTCGCTCGGAAGTCCGTATTTTTGGTGTTCGTTCAAATACCCAAGCTCGCTTTTGTGTGTAAATTTATAATATTTAGACAGAAGCCTATCGATTATTTTTGAAAACCTCCCCCTGGGGCAGGAAATATAGACTTTTGATTTGGCTACTCGGACCATTTCAAATACTGCCCTTTCTCTAATACCTTGGGGCAGGTGCTCCATCATATCTACACTCACAACAACGTCAAACTCCCCCTCCCCAAAGGGGAGCTTCTCGGCCGAAGCTCTCACAATGCGAAGGCCTTTTTGTCTTTCTTCACCAAAATCAATGTCCGTCCCCGTAATTTCATATCCGCCCCCTATATAGGTTGCCAGCCCGAATTCTCCCGAGCCTACGTCGAGTATTTTTATCCCAGTAGGAAAATTTCTTTTTATACTGGCAATTATTGTTAAATAGCGGAGGGCAATCGAGGCGTCCCAGTTAGGGTACTTTTCCATAAGGTATTTTGTGAGTCTTCTGTTTATTTTTTTAATCACAAAAAGCTTTTTTATATTTTTCTGACCTTTACAGCGTGCAGCATTCCCAAATTAAATTTCTTCTCACTCTCCAATTTAAATCCAACTTTTTTGCAGAGTTTTGGTAAATAGTTGTTCCGATAAGTTTGTATATGAGTGTCCCTCCAAACCCAACCTCTAGGATAAAAATGAAGCCATAAAAACCACACGAATTTAAATAAATCACTGTCAGATGGAACCAAAAACACTCCATACCCTCCTTTTTTCATTACTCTTTTAAACTCGCGAAGTGCGACTTCGGGACTACTTACATGTTCGAGAACTTCTAAGCAAAATACAGCATCAAATCTCTCAGACTCAAAGGGTAGCTTATGGGCGTCTCCAACCAAAAACTTCATTTTTTTATCATTTTTCCAGTGAGAGCTAGCCCAGTCAACCGAAGTTTTCACAGCCTCAATGCCTATAAGCTTTTTTGCTTTAGATTTATCAAGAATCACCCTTGAAAACATTCCATCGGCGCTTCCCACGTCTAAAACTTCCCCTGCAACTTTCGAAGTTAATTTGCTTATCTCCTCAAACCTTCTCTTGTGCCAATAGCGCTGCAGGGGGTCAACTTTCAAAGACTGATAATACCAATTAGGAGGAACGTCTTTGTGTAGCTCTTCGGCTAGTTCAAAGCTTTTACTCTTCACCTTCTACCACCCTTTCTTGTACCAAGAGTTCTCCAAACCCTCTTTCATCTATCTTGTGAGAACGGGCGTCTTCTTCGCCAACTGCATAGGTAAAATAAATAGGAGGAATTCCTTCCATGTCCTCGATAATTAAATAGTGTCTTGTGACACTTTTATCGGGTGGAGGCAGATTATCGCCCAGAGACCCAACTTGGTTTTTCCCTCTCCAAAAAGGCGTATAGCCGTAGGTACTTTTTCCGTACCAACCGTAAAGGTACGACCAAGTAGTATTTATAAAAAGAGGGCTGGTTAATGAATTAATACTAAAGGGCTCTCCTTTGGAGCTTTGATAAGTATAGTCAATTGCCGAAAGTTCATTTGCCAAGGTCATATCTTTCTGAATTGCAAAAATAGTTTGACCTTTGTGATTTTCGCTAGCGATTTTAACGACGTTAGCCATAAGAATAATAAGCAAAAACGCCGAAGCCATCCACTTATTTCTGTAACTAAGCTCCCAAATAAAAAATGCGACAAGAATGATAAGACCCACGCCAAGGCCGGCTCCTATGTGAGGGATATTTGTTCCGCCAATTGAGGCCGCTATTAAAAAAGACAATATCCAGCTGACTAGAAGCTTTATTTCCAAGGAATAACGATAACCCCCTTTAGCAATTTTAAAAAGATACTTAGTCAAAATACCCAAACCAATAAGACCCCCCAAGGAGGAGGCAAAAGGAAACAAATTGTGGGCAAAAATGTCACCCATATGGTTTACATAGGCTAAAAGAAAGCTTCCTAAAAGAAGCGGAGTTTCTCCCTCAGAAGCCCCAAGAAGATGCTTTATTCCCTCTAGGCTTTTAAAGCCAAAGCGCGACTCAACCAGAATCATGCTGGAAACCGCCACCAAGAAAGGAATTGTTAACCATAAAATTTGTTTTCTTCCGATATCCTTTCGGCTATACCATACCCATATTGCAATCGGGACCAGGTGATAGGCAAATGATACATTGGACTGAATAGCTAATCCGAATGCCGCGCCCGAAAGAAGTAAATAATAATTCTTTCTTACTTTAAGCCATAAATAAAGCCCACTATAAAGAAGTGTCACAAACCAAACTCCCATCGCTGGATTTGACAACCAAGTGGCGTACTGGGATTGCTCGAAAGAGACGGCAAACACCAGTGCCGCAATAAGCCCCGGAAGGGCCTTGGAAGTCATTTTAGCAACAAGAAAATAGATTACAAAAACCAAAAGTGAGTTAAGAAAGCTTAGCCAGTAGGCAACGTAAATGGGGTCACCTTGTCCAAAAAAATAAGCCGGGGCTATTACATAATAGTATAAAACCCCGTGATAAAAGCCTTGTACACCGCTTACAGAGGGGCCAAGAATTTTAACGTCGCCAGACAATATTTCCTGGGCAACATACGCGTCTCGTCCTTGGTCAAAGGCGAAAGTTATGGCATTCTTGGGCAAATACCACCACCTAACAATAAGGGCGAGTACAAATATTATTAGTAGAATGTACTTAGAGTATTTTTTCAACATCCTTCGCAAACCTTTCAAAACTATACTTTTGGCTTGATTTTACAGCTTCATGAGAGATGTTTCTGTATAGCTTACTGTCACCAATAATTTTTATGGTTTTTTTTATGATTTCCCCTTGAGTCTCCCACAAAAATCCATTTTCTCCCTCAGATACAATTTCTTTGTAACCCCCGGCATTGTAGACAATGGGGACGGCACCAGCTGCCATTCCCTCGACGAGTGAAATTCCGAAGTGTTCAAGTTTCTCGGGCTCTTTTTCGCCATTCGCCCCGAATCCTACCGCTGACCAAAATATTTTTGCTTGACCATAAAGCAGTAACAGATTTTTAAAAGTAGGACTACTAATTATCTTTACAGGATAGCTAGTCGTCATTTTTGCCAACCTCTCTATATAATTTCCGACTCCTACTTCCACTCCTCCGGCAAGTACTAGTTCCCAGTCGGAATAGCCTTTGTCATAAAATTTCTTAAATAAACGAATTAAAACATCCTGATTTTTTGCCTGAGTTAGCTGAGAAAATCTTCCTACAAAAAGGATGGAATTAGTTTTCCTCTTTGGTTTAATCTTTTCGACGTCAACCGGCGGGTATATAACTAAACTATTTACTCCATATTCCTGGTCGACGAAGCCTTTGGTGAAATACGAGTTGCAAATTATCTTATTAATTCTGAAAAGTTTCATTTTATTTATCAAAGTATTTCCCTTAACCCCATGGAAAGGAAATTGGAAGTGTAAAATATTTTTCCTGGCGAAAAGTGTGGGAATGCTACCGTCTGACACCCAAAAACAACAGTCGTATCCATCACCCCTTTTAATATCAGGAACAAAATTAATTCCTTCCAACTTTATTCCGAATCTCTCTTCCAAGCGCTTTCCAATAGCAGGATTTTTCCACTCAACGTCAACCTGATAACCGAGATTTACTAGGGTAGTGGCAAAGGCCAGGCTATAGCGCTCCCCGCCACCCAGACTATCAAGATAGGGATTGTGTATTGCCGCCCTCATGACTTTTTGGCTCCTGTCTGCATTTCCCAAAGCTTTGCATATGAAATAAACCGGCTATAGACCTGATAGAGCGCATAGATTATTCCAACCGAACCGTCCAAAAACGCAGTTTGCCTTATCATTCTCAGCCAAAATTCCCTAAACATCGCTGTCAAAAAACGGGGAATATTCATAGGGGGGTGCCCCGCCTCAAACATAAGTTTTGCCTCAATTACACTCCATTTGTTGGTCTTATCAACCATCTCTTCAATCTTTTTGTGCTTGAGGTGAACCAAGGGATTTTTAAGATGCCCCAAGCTCCCTGTAAAATGTGGTTCCTCGTGAAGTTCCCCTGTCCAATTTTGAAAATCCCTTTTGAGAAAGAGTCTTTTTGCATAATCAGGCCACCAACCGCCGTGCTTCAGCTCTTTGCCCAAAATAAAATTTCGGCGAGGAACTCCGTAGGCGGAATAAGTAAGAATTGGTAATTTAGAATTGATAACTGAGAGAACCTCTTTCCTCAAAATTGGAGTAACTCGCTCGTCGGCGTCAATGTAAAAAATCCACTCTCCCACTGCTTCTTTCTCGCCTCTGTTTCTAGAATCGCTAAAACTATCAGAATTTAGGCTAACAATTTTTGCTCCAAAGTCTTTAGCTATTTCAATTGTCTTGTCAGTCGAACCAGAATCGATAAGAATAATTTCGTCAACCCACGAGAGCGACTCGAGACACTCTCCAATTTTTTCTTCCTCGTTTCTAGCTATAACTATCGCGGATATTCCCATTAGTCATTT
>Ga0209518_1001933_pt1 | contig 20678 bp, 18 predicted proteins | sample RifGroB1_FD_183993 | JGI IMG/M metagenome (GOLD analysis project Ga0209518, IMG submission 183993) | Groundwater microbial communities from Rifle, Colorado, USA - Groundwater B1 (SPAdes) (version 2) | ecosystem: Environmental > Aquatic > Deep subsurface > Groundwater | place: Rifle, Colorado...
AAAATGGATTTCGTTTCCATGGTTCAATCATAGAGCTGAATTGAAATTTCCGCAACAAATAGCTACAATATCCCTACCGGGCAGGTGGCGCCTGTCTACCGACAGGTAGAGAATGGCAGACCTGCCTACCGGCAGGCAGGCGCGATATAATACAATATGTACTTTGTGTATGTTCTTCTAAGTACTAAACGACCTTATATATATGTAGGTCTTACTAATAATTTGGAACGACGCATACGTCAACATCAAGGAGGAAGTGAAAAGACAACAGCTCCGTATCGCCCGTTTCAAATTATTCTGACGGAAACATATACGACAAGGATACATGCCCGACAAAGAGAAAAATATTTAAAATCAGGAGTTGGTAAGGAATACTTGAAGGCGATCGCAGAATCATTTGGGCAGGTGGCGGAATGGCAGACGCGATAGACTCAAAATCTATTGGCCGCAAGGTCGTGGGGGTTCAACTCCCCCCCTGCCCACGAATATTTTATAAAATAATATGGAAATATTTCTCACTTTTGCGTTTTTACTGGTAACCGGTCTTATATTCGGGGCATGGTACGGCAAAAAAACACGCGGCTTCAGATGGAAAGAATACCTGGCACTCTTAATTATTCCTATGGCAGGAGTTATATGGTTAACGTATAAGTTCGGACCTGTAATTATCGTACTCTATGGTATTTCCGCAATGGGAGGAACGTTTATGGAATATTTATTCGGGTTTGCGTACCATAAAGCCGCGGGTAGAATGCTTTGGACGTACAATAAAATGCCCATTCATGGTTATACCAGTATTCTGTCCATCCCTTTCTGGGGAATCGCCGGAATATTTTTCCTTTTGATGGCGAAGGCGTTTATGATTTAAACCAGTGAGCTAAAGTTATTATATAAAATGCGTCACTGGCGCATTTTATATTTGATACATTCCACTGATTTTTGTGTTAATCGCATGCCATCATCCTACTCAACAAACTCTTGCGAGGTGGTTCCAAACTTAACGTGAATCAATCCCTTCTCGTCAACGAAAGCCGCAACAAGATTGAGTCGCTGATTCCCCAAGCACGCATGCAACGTCTCTAATATATTATGACGCCGATAATCTTCTGGTAATTCAATGTTATGACCTCTGTATTTTCCCTTTATCCTATCAATTCCGCACGACACTGCTCAGAAGTTACCCCGGGGGGCTAGTAAATTTGTCCCGGATCTTAAATCCTGAAGGTTGAGAGATTCCCTTCCTTCTATCGACAAATTTTGCGGGTCATTTGCTAAAACTTTTCTATCCATACAATTGCTTATTTTATATTAACTGGTATTGCTTATGTAGCTCCAACGCGTTCTTGAAAATCAAAGCAACCGTCAGTGGCCCGATGCCTCCGGGAACCGGAGTATACAAACTCGCCTTTCCCTCAAGAGCATCTTTTGAAAAATCCCCCAAGACTTTTCCTCCGGCAACCGTAAATCCGGCATCAAACACCACAACTCCAGGCTTCAGCATGGCGCCCGTGACATACCCCGGCTTCCCAATGCCGGATACCACGATGTCTGCCTGCTGGAGAATATTGCAAATGGTCGAAGCAGAATCACAAAACGAACAGACCTGGGCACCTTGCTTAGCGAACCACGCCAAGGTCGGAGCTCCGATGAGCTTACCCGCACCCAGTATCGCGACAAACTTACCCTTAACATCAATTCGATATTCTTGGCATATCCGATCAATTGCACCGGTAACCGGAGGAATCACCGGACTCTCGTTGAAGAAATAATTATGGAATGCCGCCTCCGAGAGCACATCAACGTCTTTTGAAACCGGCAACGCATTGAAAACCTGGCGGACATCAAGCCGAGTCGGTAAAGGAAGCTGAATGATGATTCCCGCGATATCGGGAGCGTAAACGCGGCTCCGGATATGTCCGGCAAAGGCTGTCGGATCAATATCGGAAGGTAAAGTTTCCGCACTGAAACCAATACCCAAGTCTTCGGCTATCTTTCGTTTCGCCTCGATGAAACGGACTGTTTCCGAAGAAGGGTCAACTGAAATAACCAACAAGGTTTTCCTTTGCAAAGCGGAAAATGCAGAATCCTTGCGTACCTCGTTTAGGATACTACGCGCCAAACTCTTACCGTCAACTCTTATTGCCATATACGGATTATGATAGCATGTCTCAAGTTCAACACAAAAACCCCCAATTGGGGGTTTTTGTGTTTATATTTCTTGATCTGTTATTACTCTTCTATTTCATCGCGGAACTTTGCCAAAAGATCATGGGCAAAATCCTTACCCGCTAATCCGAACGAAATACCTCCTGCGATCGTAATCATATAGACAACTCCTTGAACGACCGTACCGACAATATTATCGAGTAGTGTTGTTTCAATGCGCAATTGCTTGAGGGCCATCAGAAAACCAAGCACGAATACTATCCATTTTACCAATGAACCAATGAAATTCGCTGCTTTCAAATTAGCTCCGACAATGGATCCGCGCACGACTTTCTGCAGAAAATTTCCGAACAAAACTGTGATCGCCAGAATTGCGGAACCCACTACCACTACTGGGATATAGGCAATCAAAACCTTGATGGTGTCGGTCACTGCCTCAAGGCCAAGAATATCGGTTACGATCATGGTGGTAACCAAAACAACCGTCCATCGCGTAAGCCCACCGAGAAGGTGCCCGGTATCAAGCCGGAACCCTGCGCGATCAAAAAATGTTTTCACGCCGGTCTTACTTAACAGCGTATCAAACTTGGTCCATCCTATTGCCTTTTCTACAAGCTCTGCAACGCCTTTGGCAATCATAAGACCAAGCGCGAATATAATCAGCGACAAAATAATGAGGGGGATATAAAAGATAACCCCGCCCACTACCAGGTCAACCGATCTGCTCAACGACGCAAGAAGGAGGTCAAATGTCATAGTATATAAGGTTAAAACCTTTAATTAATTATAAAGATTCCAAGGGATCCGAGACCCGACCGAACTCGAAACTCCCCATGGCGCCTCTTGTATTTAGTATACCACATCCCGACAATGCAAGAGATATATAAGATGTGGGTGTACCAGGGATCGAACCTGGGGCCTCGTCTTTATCAGAGACGCGCTCTACCACTGAGCTACACACCCATATGATAAAAAATGATAACGCAGGTTAAAACCAAAAGTTTTAATGAGGTTTTTACTGACGAGGGGTCGTAATCGGCGTTGAAGTCCCTGTGGGAGTCTCGGTGGGCAACACCGATGGCTCTATACTTGGAGACGGAGAAATAGAAGGAGTCGGCAATGCGAGCCTTTGATTTTTCTGGGCCCATTCGGTATTGAAGTGAGCCGTTTCTCCGCTACTTACTGTCCGTTCGCTAAAAAGACGGGTGACAGAATTACTCGCATACAGAATACCATAGACAACCGCCGCGATCAAACAAATTCCAATGCTCAGCGCGGCCACTTGATAGCCGTAATTTATCTTCTTTCCAATAACGATTTTAAACCCGCCGGTTTTTTTACTCGGTAGAAGTGGCATGCGATTCAATATATATTTTCCCAACCGTGTTGATCTGAAATACGTTTTTCGATTTGCCAAGAATTTCTATCCCGGAAAAGGAAACGAGGGCTTGGGACTGCTCCACCTCGGCAAGATATCGAACAAACTCGGGGAATCCGCCAGATAAAGAAAGATTGAAACCAATGTAATCCGGTTCTTGAGGAGTCCCGGGTACTTCGGAGCCAAAACTAAAGAATTGCTGAAGACGATAGAAGCGGGCGCGATCCTCAAGATACGCCAAAACGCGCAATAACCCGGCACGTGTCGGAAACAAACTACTCAACTTTTCCTTATACATTTCCGCCTGCTGTTTCTCGGTCTTTAAAACAGAAAATGTATCGAGCGTTTTCCTCACCAACACGATTTCTTGACGAAGCGACAAAGCCTTTTTAATCGAATTCTCTATAGTCACCCACATAAACACCGAAAGTGCCAAAAGCACCACCACAAATCCGGCCCATACAATAATCCGGGTATTCTTCAACAGCATACGCGCCCGCACCGGATTCTTTTTAGGATTCATACATTATGGTGTTCATTAAAGAATACACCCTGTTTCTGGTTACAAAATCTTCATGGTACCAAAAATTGACAGGAAAATAGGTTTATAGGCGTCCCATAACTTATCAGCCGAAGTTGCGGTCACCACAACATACTTTCCTTCCCCGGCCAAAACATATAAGCGCATGTTTCTCACCAAGACGCCACTCAAGGAAAAGGTGTCCTCAATCAAACGGGCCGGTTTTGATCCGACGGTTGTGGCATCGTTGCTTTTTACGATATAGTCCGGAAATATGTTCTCCACGCTTTTAATACTTACATCAACTAACACGTCGATAGTTGCTGTTTTCGTTGTGGTCCCTGCCACGATATTCACAAGCGCTCCGCCTTGTTCCGTTTCGGAAAACATAACGACAGCACCCGCCAACCCGGACTCATTCATATACCACCCCTTAGGATAATCGATACTGAATCCATATTTGTTGTTCGTGTAAGGGACAAGATCCAGGTCAGGTGCAGAAGGAGTCACCGATACTTCGGGGATAGGTGAAACCAAAACAGAAGGTTGCTCGGTTGGTATGGGAGATTTCAACAAAAGTTTCCGTATCGATCCCCATCCGAAACTGCCGGCGATTCCGATCGCTATTCCAACCGCTATTCCAATGCTGATTTTCAAAAAATCATTATTGTTCTTAAATAAAGATTTTGCGGGTAATGACGACGTAACCCCGGGAGCAACCGGTTGAACAGTAATTTGAGAAGGTGATGGTTTATCGGTTTGAGGCGACGTAGCGGCCCCGGGATCTTGGACTTTAGCTTCCGCCACTGAAGTAGCGCCTGAAACAGAAATGGTTTGAAGCGGTGTGTTGCCTCCTTGGGGAAATGATGGCGCTTGCTGCACCGATGACTCTACGGAAAAAACAGGAGAAGAAACTGAAAGTTCAACTGCGGGAGGTGACGGCTCTTGAGTAGTTATCTGAATAGTCTCGGGTGGCATTACGCCCGTTAATGGTTTTACCTCTTCCGGTGGTGTCGCGATAGCAGGAGAGTCTTGAGAAACTCCGGCTGCGGCCCGGAGCGCCTCTTGGGCATCAGGTTCGGACCAATTATTGGCAAGAAGAATATTCTTTATGTTCTCTTTCGATTGCCCGAGAGAAAGTTGACCTTTAATATACGCTATCAATTCGGGAGTCACCATATAGAATAATATATTAATAATACCTTATTCTATTGTAGTAGTTTGCAAAAAGAATGCAATACAAAAATAAAATCAGGCACTGTGGTGCGTCCGGATGGGATCGAACCATCGACATCCACTTTATAAGAGTGGCGCTCTACCACTGAGCTACGGACGCGCTATGGCAGACGGACAAACCATGTCCTCGTTATCCGAATCTACGGAAATTACTATGTTCCACGGTGTGTCTTTTTCCCACGGCTAACCCTGTGAACCGCTATCAAAGCATCGAATTCTTCTTTTTCGATTGTTTCAGCGGCCATCAACTTTTCCGCAATCGCATCCAACGTCTTTCGTTTTGATAAAACGATATGATTTGCTCTCTTCTGGGCATCTCCTATAATTCTGCGTATTTCGCTATCGATCTCTTCGGCAACCTGCTCGGAATACTCACGGTCGGTCATCAAGTCTCTCCCTAAAAACATAAATTCTTCAACTCGCCCGAACGTAACCGGTCCGATCTTTTCCGACATACCGTACTGCGTTACCAATTTCCGCGTCAACTCGCTTGCGCGACGAAGATCATCGCTTGCCCCGGTCGTTAAATCCCCGAAAACAGTTTGCTCGACAACATACCCTCCCAACATCACGCTCAGTTCGTCAAAAAAATGCGAACGGGTATAGAGATGGCGGTCTTCCACGGGTAATTTAAGCGTATACCCTGCGGCGCGACCTCGGGAAATAATGGAAATCTTGTGCACCGGATCGGCATGCGGAGAAAATGCGGCCACCAAAGCATGTCCGGCTTCGTGATACGCAGTGATCTTTCGTTCGTCCTGGGTCAGAACATGGCTCTTCCTTTCGGGACCGAGAATCACTTTTTCCATGGCCACGTATAAATCATCTTGAACAATAAACTTCCGGTTTCTTCGTGCGGCAAGAATGGCGGCTTCATTAACCAAGTTCGCCAAGTCGGCTCCTGAAAATCCCGGGGTCCGCTGGGAAACACGCCCTGCATCAATAGACGTATCAACTTTTTTTGTCTTTAAATGCAAACGTAAAATTTCTTCACGCTCTTTGATATCCGGAAGATCAAGGACGACCCGTCTGTCGAATCTCCCCGGACGCAATAAGGCGGGATCCAAAACATCGGGACGATTGGTCGCCGCCATAACAATGACATTGGTGCTGCGATCAAACCCATCCATCTCAACCAGGATCTGATTCAAAGTTTGTTCCCGCTCATCGTGTCCGCCGCCGAGACCCGTACCGCGTTGCCTGCCAACCGCATCGATCTCATCGATAAAGATAATCGACGGAGATGCTTTTTTTGCGGTCATAAACAGATCACGCACCCGTGACGCTCCCACGCCGACAAACATCTCCACGAACTCGGAACCAGAAATATGAAAGAAGGGAACTCCCGCTTCACCGGCAACCGCACGAGCCAAAAGCGTTTTCCCTGTACCGGGAGCGCCCATCAAAAGCACCCCCCGGGGAATCCGCGCCCCAATATCCAAAAACTTCTGGGGGTTTTTCAAAAAATCCACGACCTCGACAAGCTCTTCTTTTGCCTCTTTCATGCCGGCAACGTCTTTGAAAGTTGTCTTTTCTTTCGGGTTAACGAACATACGGACATTCGCTTTCCCGAACGTAAACGCCTGCATCATGCCTTTCTGGCTTTGACGGGTCATAGCCCAAAATATGCCGATAATCAAAAAAACCGGTAAGAGATTGGCTAAAAATGAAAGCCAGACCAGACCGCTGGTTTTCTCGGACACCATTTCAATATTGATTTTATTGAGGCTGGTCGCATTCACTCCGTAGCTCGCCAAGGATTGAACCAATGATGCCTCGGATTCCTTCTGGGCGTGGAGGATGGTTGTGTCTCTTGTGGTAATCGTCAAATTATTCCCCTCCACCCGGATAGTGGAAACTTCGCCGCTATTAATCCTGTTAACCAGTTCGGAAAAAGAAATCGTCTGTTTCTCTTTGTCCGGATTACCGTAAAACAGAGAAAACACAACCGAGATGGTGAGTAAAATCAAAAAAACTTTTAATACGTTTTGGACAAGCTTCCACATAGGAATGTATTGTAGAAGATTTCTTCTCAAAAAACAACTTATCGTCTTCCGCTTCCTGAAAACAATCCTAGATACTCTCGATTCCTTCCACGCTTTCGCAAATCACCTTAACCTCGCCTTTCGAGGTGTCGAGACGCCCCTCGATGATAACCACGTTATCCTCTTTCCATATCCCAGGATTCTTCTCAAGAGTAGTCGGGAATACGACTACTTCGATTCGCTTGTTCGAATGATCCTCGACCCTGGAAAAAAGCATTGGCTTCCCTGTTTTCGTGACAATGCGCTGACACGTCGCAATCATACCTCCGATTTTAACCCTTTTACCCGTCATCACCGGCGAAAGCGACGCAATCGGGGTGGCTAATTTTGCCAAAATGGTTTGATATCCGTTAAGGGGATGATCTGAAAGGTACAAGCCAAGATACTCTTTTTCCCAAGCCAGTCTTTGTTTTCTATCCGCCGGAGGAACCGTGGGAAGCTTGATAATCTGCGCTGTATGCTGGGACCCGAAAAGCCCAATCTGGTTGCTTGAGGAGGACCGTGACAAAACATCCGCGCACCGCAAAATTTGATCCAAAGCAAAAAACAATTGGTTGCGCTCACCGAAAGCATCAAGACTGCCGGTTTTAATCAATGATTCCATTGTTTTACGGTTGATAACCGATCGCGGCACGCGCTGGACAAAATTGGTAAGTGACAAAAATGGACCATTCGCTTTTCGCTCTTCTTGTATGGCCTCAGCAACTCCCATCCCGACACCTTTAATCGATGCCAAACTGAAAACGATATCCTCCTTGTCGGGAACCACCCCGAACTCCACATACGACTTACTCACATCGGGAGGGACAATAACAATACCCATTCGATAGCATTCCGTGATTTCAAGAGCGATACGATCCAAATTGCCGAAATCAGAGGTCAACAGCGCCGCCATGTATGCGCTCGGATAGTGCGCCTTGAGGTAAGCGGTCTGATACACGATCTGTGCGTAACATGCGGCATGGGCGCGATTGAATCCATACCGTGCAAATGGTTCGATGAAGTCCCAAACTTTTTGGGCGAGTTCGCGTGAAACATTTTGCATCGCGACCGCTCCGTCAATAAACTTTCCCCGCTGCTCGTCAAGCAAACTTTTGATTTTCTTGCCTACCGCTTTGCGCAGATTGTCCGCTTCCGCATAAGAAAACCCCGCAAACGTCCGGGCAATCTCAAGGACCTGATCCTGTGTGACAATCACTCCGTATGTTTTCTCAAGAATCGGCTTCAATGATTGATGAAGATACACCACTCGCTTTAAGCCGTGCTTAGCCGCGATGAAATCCGGTATGGAATCGATAGGGCCCGGGCGATACAAGGCGATCATGGATAAAATATCTTCAAATGCCGATGGTTTCAATTCCCTAAGATACCGCTGCATGCCCGGAGACTCAACCTGAAACACCCCGATAGTATTGCCGCGCGACAACAGATCAAACGTTTCCGGATCGTCCTCGGGAATCGTATAAATATTGAAATCCGGAGCTTTCACTTTGTGGATAATACGAATCGCGTTCTTGATGATCGTCATGTTCGCCAAACCCAACAAGTCAATCTTGACAAGCCCAACGTCTTCTATGGCGTACATATCATATTGCGTACAGGTATTCGTATCACCGCGCGCCACATACTGCACCGGACAATAATCAGTGATGGCGCCCGGAGCAATCACCACACCGGCGGCATGAGTCGACGCATGGCGCACCACCCCTTCAAACCTGCGGGCGAGATCCATAACCTGATGTGCCTCGTTATTGGTGTCGTAAAGCTCTTTAAGCTCGCTGACGCTTTCAAGCGCACGGTCTATGGTTTCGTTGAACGGAATAAGTTTCGAAATTTGATCTCCTAAACCATAAGGGTATCCCAGTGCACGGGCGACATCACGCACCGCCAGCCGCGCCTTCATAACCCCGAATGTAAGTACCTGGGCCACATGATCCTTGCCGTATTTTTCTTCAATATACCTGATAACTTCCTGGCGCCGATCGTCCTGGAAATCCAGATCAATATCGGGAAGCATTTTCCTCTCGGGATTCAAAAAACGCTCAAAAATAATGTTATGACGAATCGGATCGATATCGGTAATGCGCAACGCATACGACACGATTGATCCCGCCACCGATCCCCTGCCCGGGCCAACGAAAATACCCTGATCTTTTGCCCAGTTAACAAAATCGGCGACAATAAGAAAATAACTGGAGAATCCTTTAGGGACAATCACCGAGAGTTCGTACTCCGCACGCTCATGCATAGCAGGTGTCACTTCTTTATATCGCTCCAACAACCCCTTGGTAACCAATGCACGCAGATAAGCGTCAGGAGTATCGCCATTAGGGACCGCAAAAACCGGCATAAGCGGGCTCCCGAGCTCAAGCTCGACATTGCATTTTTCTGCAAGACGCACGGTATTATGAAACGCTTCAACTAAATCGGGATCGTCCTTAATGTCGTTCCAAATGATTGCCGGATCTTTAATCGAAAAGTCTGCGTCCTTCATGGACATCCTCTCGGTATCCTCTACCAACGATTTGGTTTGAATGGATAAGAACACATCGTGAGCCTCTCTGTCTTCCGGTCGAGGGTAATGCGCATCGCTCGTCAAAATCGTACGCAGACCGAATTCGTGGGCAAGCGTTTTTATTCCTTCGTTCACTGTCTTCTGATCGGGAATTTCTGGATGATGTTGTACTTCCAAATAGAAGTTTTCCTTACTGAAAATATCAATGTATTCCTGCGTGAGCTGTCGTGCCCGGTCGTATTTTTTTGCCAAAATCGCACGGGGGATTTCTCCTGTCAAACATCCCGAAGTCACCAATAACCCGTCCCGATACGTACGCAACAATTCTTTATCAATACGCGGCTTGTAATAAAAACCTTCCAGGTGGGCAATTGAAGTGAGCTTCATGAGATTACGGTACCCCACCAGATTTTTCGCGAATACCAGTAAATGAAAATTCCCGCTGTCCAGTTGCGGTTCCTTATTGTATAGACGGCGAGGGGCAAGATACAACTCTGCTCCGATAACCGGTTTGATGCCGGCGGCCTTTGCTTTTTTATAAAACTCGATGGTGCCGTACATGACACCGTGATCCGTTAAGGCAACCGAATCCATGCCCAACTCTTTCACCCTTGCCACAATCTCTTCGATCTTTGACATGCCATCAAGGAGCGAGTAGTGTGAGTGCAAATGGAGATGGGTGAACTTCATATGATACTCCCTCATTGTAGACAAGAACAAAGGGCTTGGCAACGTCACAATTTGCCAGTTTTTTCCTTGGATGAAGTGGGCCGTGGCGCGCTGGCCGGACCAGTATGCGCGTGTGCGTTCGTGATACGAAAACCTTTAAAAATCAAAGGGAAAATACCTAAACTTATCCGGGACTCAAAGCAGTTATCCCCAAGCCAACGTCAAAAAATGTATACATGGATCAAGGATAGCCCGCAGTACGCATACGCCACCGCATTCACGCCAGCAAAAGCAATAGATAAAGTCAATATACGCCAAGCCAATTTCAGGGCAATGCGTCAAGCCATCGAAAAATTGAGTCAAAAAACCGGATACCGAAAATTTGTTCTTTTTGTTGATGGCAACGATCCTATACCCGGCTTAAAACAGATCCAATATTGTTTTATCAAAGGAGACGCTAGAATATTTTCCATTGCCTGCGCCTCGATTATCGCAAAAGTTACCAGGGACAAGCGCATGCGCCAACTGGCGAAACTCCACCCCCAGTACGCCTTCGAAATTCATAAAGGGTATGGTACGCGTTTGCATTACCGTGCGATCAAAAAACACGGCGTTTCCTCCCAACACCGGAAAAGCTTTTTGAAAAATAATCTATAACAAACAATTATTGTTTTTTCCGGATTAGAAACGTTCCTCGTCTGCCGAACGGCACCCGCGTAGCCATAGCATCAAGTTTAGAAAAAAATTCCATCCACCACGAAGAACTATGTTCCGAAAAATGAGAGACATGAGTGGTCCCAAACAAATTTTGTAAAAATGCCACGAACTCATCAAGGACATAAATAGAACAGAAAAGTGTATCGGTAACCGTAAAAATTCTCTTGATGGTTTTCTCAAGGTTATCTGGTTGCAAATGCTCGAAAGTATCAAAGCTCACAACCACATCGAACCGCTCCAAGGGTAATTTCAATGCTTCATCTTCGATACTCCCGGATACGATATATTCTTTTATTGATTTAAACGCGTGTCGCGTCGCCCACTGGCTCACCTCGACACCGTACGCCCGAAGACCGAATACTTTTCTGAATACCCAAACCGACATACCGTCGGCACAGCCAATATCTAATACTGTTTTGGCATGTAAAAAGAATTTGCACCAGAAGCCTGCCGGAAAAAACTTGAAAAAATGGTACACCTTGAAATACCAACGGGTGTACCCGCGGTACGAACCGTGCTCATAGTGCGATTCATTATATATGCGGCCCAGTTCATCCGTGGTTTTCATACACGAAGTATATCATGGGCGGTCGCTTGAGTTAAAAACAAAAATCATTTACAATACGCTTACCGCCGGAGTAGCTCAGTGGTAGAGCGCATCCCTGAAGAGGATGGCGTCAGGAGTTCGATTCTCTTCTCCGGCACAAAAGGAGATCGGAAGGGTAGGCGCTGGCCGCGCCCGCCCTCGCGGCCAGCGCCGCAGAGGCTTCGGACAGGGAAAATTCGAGCCGGAAAGGAATAAAAAGTAGAGAAAAAACGCGAAAATTTTAAGGAACATTTAAAAAAAATCAACTACTCGTTTAGCCAGCTCATCTTCATGTCTGAAAAACCACGCATGATAATGATCCACTACTTCAACTTCAAGATTAGTAATTTTTTTCATTTTGATAAGAGTTTCTGTAAGAGTTTCTGTTGGGATAAACTCATCTTTTTTGGCAAATATCAACTTTGTAGGTACCTTCATATCAGTGATATTATCATCATAATTTGAAGTAGCCAGAAAACCTTCATAAATTACTTGTTTTGGATGTCTAATCAAATTTTTGATACTATCATTTAACCAAAGGAGGTTTGTTTTGATACCATCCCCTGAAAACATATTATGATAAAGCAATTTTGCATACCCAAAAATCAAAATAAGTTTTTTGTTTTTAATTAGTAGAGGAACGGCTGTTGTACTTACTAGAAAAAGCCTATTTATAGACTTCGCATGCTGAAAAGCATATTGTGTTGCCACAAGACCGCTAAAAGAAATACCGACTAAGTAGAATTTATCTATCGAGAGAGCTTTTATGAAGTCATACAGAGATTCAACGTAATCATCTATATTTTTAGTGTTTTTATCAAAAACAGATTCTCCCCTATAAATGTCTGGAATGATGACTTTAAAGTTTTTGCTAAGCTCTGAACCTAGAAAAATGTACGATTCACTTGTAACCCACAAACTCGGAAGTAAAACAAGAGTCATACCACCCCCAGCTGTTAGATAGTGTATTTTGCTTGTATTGACTTGTACAAACGAGCTTTTCATTTGTTTTTAAATTAAATTCTGTTAAAATTGTATCAAATTCTCTCTTGCTCGGCAAAGCCGAGCAAGAATCGCGCACAGAAAAAATAACGGAGGCGCGGCGTCAGCCGCGCCGGAACGTGGCGAACCCGCCGTCAGGCGGGTGAGCCTACCTTTTTAAATATAGTTCGAAGTTGTTCGTAAAGAGAGCACGAATACTCTCGATTTATGGAAGAAAACGTTAAAAGAACAAAGATAACTCTCAAAGAATCCTGGAGAGTTGTCTATACGATTTTTAGACTGTACTACCAAATCTCTCCCGCGAGAACAGTGTTGTTATTCGTCAGTGGAGCTATAACAGGTTTGCGCAGCTTTTTCTATGCATTTTTGTTTGCAAAAACAATAGACAAAATTATGTTCCTCGCGCAAACACAAGACACTGATTTCAAAAAACTATTTCCCTACTTCGGTATCCTGATAGCTTACGCAGTCATATTCGAAGGTATATTGGGCGGTATATACAGCTATTGCAGAAGATTCTTCAGAGTCAAAAGTTCTTTTGAACTGGATAAATTACTGTATCGGCACATCAATACCCTTGGCATTCAAACCCTTGAAAATCCGCATATCGCAAATCTAATCCAACGATCCCAACAATGGCTTTACGACACGCTTGAAGTATTCATGGAGAGCGTCAACCTTGTCACGCAGGTTGTCAGGAGCGTGATTTCCGGAGGAGTGATTGTCATGTTCGCACCGACAATCGTACCAATCTTTTTAATATTCAAATTCATAACGTTTATTCCTGAACGTTACTTTAATAGGCTCAGCTTTAACTGGTACGTAGACAACTCGGAAGAGAGGCGAAAGAGATCATGGATTGTCGGGTATTTATCGGATCCCAGACAACTCCAGGAAATTAATATCGTAGGAGCCTTCAAGTATCTCAGCCAAAAAATCATTGATTTTTACCAATGGTATCATCGAGGTATTTTGCACATTGTCACAAAAAGAGAAATCGTCCGCTCGCTACTCAATATTTTGGGGGATATTGTTATCCTTGTCGGCTACTCGTTCGTATTTATGGCACTCATGGTAAAACGGATAACTGTCGGTATCGCAACATTTCAAATGAGCGCTATTGATAACTTTTCCGGAGCAGTAGGAAACCTCCTGGGTTCAATAGGAGTATTCAATGACCTGTCCCCTAAAATGACGGACCTTATTGAGCTTATGCAACTAAAACCCGCTGTTCCCGACGGAACCGTTGTTCTCCCTCGTCTCCAAAAACCTCCATCAATAGATTTTAAAAATATATCTTTCCGTTACCCCAACTCCGATATCAATATATTTGAAAATCTTGATCTTTCCATACAAAACGGGGAAAAAATCGCTATTGTCGGAGAAAACGGAGCCGGAAAAACAACTCTCATCAAGCTTATCGCCCGGTTGTACTCCATACAACACGGGGAAATACTGATTAATGGTACTAATCTATCCGGCTTAAAAATCGATGACTGGTATAAGAACATCGGTATTCTGTTCCAAGATTTTAATGGGTATGTTCCATTAACCGCGCGGGAAAATATTCTCCTGGGAAAACCCATGCAACCCACGAGTGAAGAACGGATTATCGAGGCCGCTAAACAAGCAGATGCGCATGAATTCATTTCCAGATTCAAACACGGCTATGATGAGATTTTAAGCGAGCGATTCAAAAACGGTACACGTCCGAGCACCGGCCAATGGCAAAAAATCGCTATCGCCCGAATGTTCTACCGCGATGCGCCACTTCTTATTTTTGACGAACCAACCGCTTCTATAGACGCGGTATCGGAATACAAAATTTTCAACCGCATTTATGAATTCTTCAAAAATAAAACCGTAATTATAGTTTCCCACCGCTTTTCAACCGTACGGAATGCCGACCGCATCATTGTCTTAAGTCACGGAAAAATCATCGAGCAAGGGACTCACAACGCACTTATCAAACGAGGGGGCACGTACGCCAACGCGTTTACGCTCCAGGCAGAAGGGTACCAAGCCGAAAAATAGCTACGGCTGTAGAATCATTTCTCCGGGTTTCGCGCCATACCCGTTAAGGGTAATAACGACCCGCTTTACGCTTGGAAACTGCTTAAGGGTTTCGTTAATCTGTACCGATATCTCGCCGACTCGACACGATCCCCCGTCGGGAATGCTGGTAAAATCTACAAACGCAGTTCCGTTTTCAATACGCAGCTCGTTGACTCTGACACCTTCGTCAACCGCCGTATAATATCCGTCGATTTTCTCATCCGGTAAAACCCCCTTCAATAGTTCCATAATCGCGTACCTCCCCACTTCTTTGGTATACGGCACCGTACGCTCAACCGGATACGCCTTGATACACGATATATCCGGATCGAATTTATTGTTCGGGAAAAACGCCTTTACCGTAGCGGTTCTTTCTAAATCGAACTTCAAAGGCACTGCGAATCGCTTGTCGTGCTCGGGGAGTCCTGACATGTTCGCATTCTTGAAGACAAGTGTCATGTTTTGTGCGTCGGGAAGTTGAAAGTATAATTTCCCTTCAAAGGGCACAAAATCGTTAGTCATCCAATCGCCTTTGGTTGTCAAAATCGATTGCCCTAAAACAGCTCCCTTATCATCCGTCAATTCTGCGCTGAACTGTGCTTCAAAAAACCACGACCCGCGAGCTTTGCCCCGTATGGTAAGCGGTGCCTCGCTGATAATATAACCGGCGATCGGCGAATCGATAATAATGTCGCTGACCTCAATGTCATCCGGAACGTCTTGGCGTAAAAATTGAATGCCCGCTACGAGAACAGCCATAAAAGACACAAAGGCAAGGGTTAAAATAATACTTTTCCTCATACCATTTTTATAAAACCTTTCTCGGAAGAAAATAAATACACACCGCGTTGCACAATGTCACCGCTCCCATGATGGCAAGCAAAATATGGAACCCCCACGCTATAGCAATCATACCCCCTACGGCCGCGCCAATACCCATAGTAAAGTAGGTGAGCGATTCCCACATTCCCCATTCTTGGCCCTCCCTGCCCTTATCCAGGTGAATCGAAAAGAGTGTCTTGAAGGACGGATTTTGGATGGAGGTACCGATAGCCAAAACAACTTCAACCAAGAACAACTTCCAGACCGAATCAACAAAAATATACATAAAATATCCGCTCGCGATAATCAAGTATCCGAACAGCAGCCACAACTCTTTTTCTTTAGTTTGATCAATGAGCTTGCCCCAGACAATGATTAGGAGACCGCTCACAAAATAAAAAATCGCGCTCGCCCACCCGGCTTCCACGACTCCGCCACCGACCCGTTCCACGAAAATAGCGAAAATCGGGGAAAGGAATGAACTTGAAAGGTAAAGAAGGGAGTCAAAAAGAACAAGGAGTTTGATAGCTCTGTTGAAGACAAATCGTTTCTCGTCTCTGAGTAAAGGTGCATTTTCCATAGTTTAGATATACATTATGGTGGACCTGAGGGAAATCGAATCCCTGTCTTCGCAATGCGAATGCGATGTATTACCACTATACTACAGGCCCACACTCCCATACTACCGTATCGTCTTGAAAAACTCAAAACCCCGCATCCGCGGAGTTTTGAAAATACAAACTTCTTAAGTAGCTCAATATATCACCTGGTATTGCGGAAATAACGCAAGGTACAAGATCACAAACAGCACAAGCCACAAGAACTCTGCAACAAACACAGACCACATGGATCCGATCCCGTTCTTTGCCTGCATAATTGCCGCAGGTCCGCTGATTGCGGCAATATAGGCAATACCGATGGCAATCACCATAAATACCTGGATAATCGGTTCGCGCGAACCGCCTAATACGTTGAATCTTCCCAAAAGCATCACTCCGTAGGTGAGCAAAGCAACACATACCACTGAGATCAACCCCGCAACTAAATGGCGTACCGTAAAGGGATTAAAATGCCTTGATTGATTTGACGCCGACCCGCTGGTCACAACTTCCTGATGAGACGCGGGCTGAATCTTCTTTCGCTTGGCTATAAATCTGCTCCCCCAGTAGGCAAGGGCGATAATACCCGCGATAACAACCATGGCTATCACAAACGATCCTGTATACAACCGGAACCAGCTTTGGCTATAGGTACCATTCACGATAAAGGTCTCATTAGGCGCTAAGCTTTTTGCCTGCTTTTCCAAAGCACCGTAGGCGCCAATACTGCCCACCATGGTATCAAACGTTTCCGAAGAAACACCTTTTGAGGCAGATGGCATCATGAACATATCGGTCATCGGAACATCGTAATCCACCTGGGCTTTTTTGCCGCGCAAAAACAAATCGCTGTCAACATCAACCGCAACGTTCACGGTGCTGATACGTGCAGGTACCCGCAATGTCTCGAACGAAAAACGATACAGTCCTAAACTTTTATTTACATATCCTTTGGCGGCGTAGGCCACCACAATAGCGGTCGTTTCTCCTGAAACAACCGGATACGGAAGCGACAGCTCGTACACGTTACTATTTACGATATACTCAACCTTCTTGTATTCCGCATAAGATCGACGTCCGTAACGCCCTGTATAATCTGGAATTTGATATTGCAAACATTTATTTCCGGTATCGTACCGCACGCACGAAGAACTAATTTTTTGTTGATATATGGCAACCTCGTATGGCATGACGCGAGATACCTGAAACGAATAGGTGTCCATTGTTTCGTCGTTAGCGTTGGTGACCACCATGCGCGCATACACAATCGCTTCGCCGTTACCACGGAACACGACCGAATAGGCGTGTTCTTGACCGAACAAAAGTGTCCCTGGAGAGGAATCGGTACCGGGAGGCGCAATCGGCTCAACGGAGAGCGCTAAGCCGACGTTGCCCCATGTTAAAGATATAAGCATCAAGAATACGAAGATTTTTGTACGCATAAAAATGTTTTTACTTATATAAAAGCATACAACGAAGTTCCGTCCTTTTCGTGACAAAACCGTACCCAAGATTACTTACGTTTAATGACCCGCTTAACCGCCTCGGCAATATCTTCGGTGTGAAGCCCGTATTTATCCAAAAGTTCTTCCGGTTTGCCCGACTCGCCGAACCTGTCCTGCACCCCGACAAACTCTATGGGTAACGGATATTCGCGTGCGCAGAGTTCGGAAACCGCTCCCCCGAGCCCGCCACTTACCTGATGATCCTCCAAAATCACAAACGCACGGGAGACGTGCCCATGATCAATGACGGTTTTTGCATCCAAAGGTTTTATAGTCGGAATATGTAAAACCTCCGTAAAAATATTCTCGCTCGCAAGACTACGGGCCGCACACAGCGCATAATACACCATTGGCCCGGATACGATAATACTCGTAACCGGAGATTCGTGCTCCCAGACAACGTATGCTCTACCGATATCGAACGGTGTCGCTTGCGTGGTTATGCGAGGGGTTTTCGGGCGAACCAACCGAACGTACGCCGGATCGCGAGTTTGAGCTATAGCACCAATAACTTTAACGGTTTCATTATAATCACACGGGGTAAACACCGTCATATTAGGAAGGGTTCGCATTAAGGCGATATCCTCAAGGGCTTGGTGCGTGGCGCCGTCCGGCCCGGTCATAAGTCCGGCATGGGCACCGATGATTTTCACCGGAACATTGTTATAACACACCGTGGTACGTATTTGTTCCCAGTTCCTCCCGGGAGAGAAAACAGCGTACGAAGCAATAAACGGGATCTTTCCTGAAGCGGCTAAGCCGGATGCTACTCCTACCATATTCTGTTCCGCGACACCGCATTCGAAAAACCGTTCGGGAAACCTTTTCGCGAACTCTCCGATATTAACCGAATCGCGAAGGTCCGCGGTCAAAACCACGATGTCTTTGTTTTTTTCTCCCAACTCCAAAAGAGCATCCTGAAGCCCATCGCGTATCGAAACCATCTCCGTTGTTTCTGCGAAAATTTCCTGGTTTAATTGTAACTTTTCGTTCAACATACTACTCAAATTCAATTGTCCCCTTAAGGGTGCGTAAATCGCGAATCGCTTCCTGGGCTTCGTTCGACCCGGGAACCTTGCCGTGCCAATCAGGATTGAACTCCATAAAATCAACCCCCTTGCCCGGAATCGTATGGCAGATAATCGCCACCGGCTTTTCGTAGATTGAATGCGCCAGGTTGCAGGCATCAATAATAGCCGTAATATTGTGTCCGTCTACCTCGATAACGTGCCAGCCGAAAGCTTCGTACTTTTCCTTGAATGGCTCAAGCGGCATAACATCTTCGGTAAACCCGTCAATCTGGATGCCGTTGCGGTCGATAAGCGCGGTAATGTTTGCCAACCGGTACTTAGAGATGAACATGACCGCCTCCCAGGTGCTGCCCTCGTCGTGTTCCCCGTCGGACAAAACGCAAAAAATATCGTGCTTTTCGTTATCCAATTTCGCGTCAAGCGCCATACCCGCAGCCTGGGATAATCCCGATCCGAGCGGCCCAGATGTTGTCTCAATCCCGGGCAAGGATTCGCGATGAGGATGCCCCTGAAGCCGGCTGTTGAGAACTCTAAGTGTCAACAGCTCTTCTTTTTCAAAATATCCGCACGCGGCTAAGGTTGCGTACAACACCGGGCAAATGTGGCCATTCGAAAGCACCACCCGATCTCGTTCGTTCCATCCCGGGTTCTTCGGATCGTGGTTCAACACGCGAAAATACAAGGCCGTGAATACATCCGCCATCCCCAACGCGCCCGCGCTGTGCCCGGATCCCGCCGCTGTAAGCATTTTGATCACGTCCTGACGAATGTCGTACGCTGTTTTCTCCAGTTGTTCCGTGGTCAAATGTAAAAAAGGATTCATATGTTTATACTAATCCTTTGGCTTTGTTTTTCAAATACTCCAAAGCGCGTATAGGATCCGTGGAATTGAACACAAACGAAGTGGAAGCGATAATATCCGCTCCGGATTTTTTGATTGACTCGATGGTATCCGGATTCACGCCAATATCCCACTCGGTTCTAAACCCAAGTTTTTTTGTCGTACGCAACCCAACGAGCGCCACCATGCGGTACAACGACGGCTCGTGAAATGCTTGCTTTGACGGCCCCGGAACTCCGGCCAAGATTTGCACCACATCACAAAACTTCAAAATACTATCCGCTTGTTTCGGCTCGACATGAATACCTAAGGAAATCCCAAACTCAACCCAATTGTCCTTGCAAATTTGTGCCAAACCAGCTATTCGTTTTGAAAGCGAACTATGGAAAATCGCTCCGATCCCCTTGGGAGCGATCCCCTCCCATTGCACAATAATTCTCCGGCTTCCGGCTTGTATCCACGGTTTTATATATTCTTCGGGATTGCGAACCATCAAATGCGCCGCAAAACGAACGGGCCGGGTAAAGTGTAAATTTGCCATATCGCCTGGCGCATTCCAGGTGACCACAGATCCCAATGTGCCGTCGCTGATATCCAGCTCGATCCAATCCGCGGCCAAAGCAACGCTCTCAATGCGCTTTTTCACCAAGACCCATTCTGTTTCGTTTACCGAAGGTATAATTTCTAACATTGCTGCACACTTTAGTTCCCTTGTTCGATCACCTTAATCTTATTCAAACGCCGTTGGTACTTCGGATCTGATTTGAATGTCTCGTGCAAAAAACGATCGACCATTAAATATGCGTCGGTATCGTTCACAAAATCCGTAGGAATGACGAGCACATTAATATTGTCGTCTCGTCTCTGCGCCGTAATCATATCTGGATTCTCTCCGACACCGGCACGGATACCGTCGAATTTATTAAGAACAATGTTCATGCCCGCGCCCGAACCGCATAGCGCTATACCAACATTATCTTTATACCCCAGG
>Ga0209518_1001934_pt1 | contig 20675 bp, 12 predicted proteins | sample RifGroB1_FD_183993 | JGI IMG/M metagenome (GOLD analysis project Ga0209518, IMG submission 183993) | Groundwater microbial communities from Rifle, Colorado, USA - Groundwater B1 (SPAdes) (version 2) | ecosystem: Environmental > Aquatic > Deep subsurface > Groundwater | place: Rifle, Colorado...
AATATATTGGGAGGCTTATTGATTAACTGTGCTTCGAGCTTTCTTTCGAGGTAGGACTCATCGATTTCCTTGAGCATATCTTCCATTTCCGGATCTTCAATTTTTACCCCCCGAACTTTTAGATATTCCTTTAACAGCTGTAAGATTTTTGTTATCTCGCGTTCGGCAATGAGATTTACCTGGATATCGATTTCTTCCCGCAAGGAACTAATCAGGCTTTGGCGGTTTTGGCTCATCAGGACAATAAGGGTCAAAATTATGGCTTCCAATGAAACGACAGTAGTTAACATGGGGTAAGGAAATTGGTCAAAGGGAGTTATCCCTGGAACTTTTCCGCTATTTGCCAAAAGCCAAAATCCGAAAAAGAGAGCATTTAATAACAAGAAAGAGATGCTTCCGAAAAGCGAAGTCAGGTTGTCGGCGATTTTTACCGAAAACGGTCTTTTTTTTAGTGCTTTTGCCTCTAAACTTTGTATAAGATGCCGGCTTATTTCATGAGTTTGTCTGACCATACTTAAATATACGATATTATATTTTCTAGAGCAATGCTGATGCGATTGAAAAGTAAATTGTCACGGATAAAAGATCCTGAATTATTGTTGTAAATGGACCCGATCCAATTGCCGGATCCTTTTCCATGTTTTCCAAAAACCAAGGGATTAAAACACCGATAATAGTGGAAAACATTACGCCGATAAACATTGAAACAGCCACAATTTCGGCAACTCTCATGCCTATCCATAGCGAACCGAATATAAATACTCCAAAAGATAAAATCAACGATATTAAGAAGGTAACTTTTAATTCATACAAAAGAACTTTTTTTAATGACACTTTTTCCAGAGAACTGAATCTTACAAAAATTGTTTGGGTTTGGTATCCGACAGCCGCGTTAATGTAAACGATTAGCGGTATAAAAAACGCTAAAGATAACTCTTCTTGGAGAGTGTGGTCAAAGCCTTTAATAATAAAGGTGGATAAAAACCCCCCGGCAAGTCCCAAAATTAGCCAGGGAATTCTTGCGCGCACGGATGAGGTTATTTTTAATTTGTAAGCATTAACAAACGCCTCGTTATTTAAGATTCCGGAAAAGTGCATTAGTTTTTCGATGTGTTCTTCGTGCATAATTTTGAAAATTTGCCCTGCATCAATAATTCCCAAAAAATGTCCGTTCTGGTCGGTAATGGGAATGGATTCGACGCCTTCTTTTACGGCGAGTTTAATTGCAGTTCCCTGGTGCGAGCGGTCGGTAAGCGATTCAAACGAACTTTTCATTATGCCTTCAAGCATCTGCTTTGGTTTTGCAGTCAATAATTCTTTAAATTCGATAGCTCCAACAAGTTTATTATCTTTGTCGACCACAAAGACACTTTCTGTGTTTGGCCAACTGCCTATTCTTTTTTGTATTAAGGAAAGAGCTTCTTCCACAGAATCTTCTTTATTAAACGTTAACTGAAACGGAACAATGTGTTCACCGATAGTATGTTTGGGGTAAGGATTGGTCTTTGTCATGCGGGATTGTCTTTTAATAAAATAATAGCACATAATGATGCTAATATATCCGAATTATGCAAATGAAACGAATAAATACTAATTCTGAAATTGAGGTTGGTAATCTAATTTATCCAAATCTTTCATACAAAATTAATGGAATTTTATTTCAAGCTCATAATGAATTAGGTCGGTATTCAAGAGAAAAACAGTATGGAGATTTCATTGAGGATAGATTAAAAGAAGAGAATCTTGAATATAAAAGGGAAATATCTATAGCAAATACTGGCAATAAGGCGGACTTCTTAATTGAAAGTAAAATAATATTAGAACTAAAAAATGTAAGAATTATTACTAAGAAAGATTATTTTCAAATTCAAAGATATTTGCAGGCAGCAGATATTAAACTCGGACTATTAGTTAACTTCAGGAGCAGTTACTTGAAACCCAAAAGAATAGTTAAAACCAGAAAAGGAATAATCAAAGATACTGTTAACTAATTGATTCGCATCTATTAGTATCTTTATCAGAAATCTCAAGAATACCCCGCCTATTAGGGCGGGGATGAATTGAGCTTGCTGATGTAATCCTCTGCGAAGCAGAAAGTAAGGATACCCCACCTGAAGCGTAGCGGAGGGTGGGGAGGATTTCATTAGTATTATTAGAATAAATTCGCATAGTTAGGTATAATTAGCATTTTAATATGCAATATAATCTTACTACTCTCAAAAATAAGCTTCGCGTTCTTACTGTGCCTTTACCCTCGTTGGAATCGGCGTGCGTGAGCGTTTGGGTTAAAGCAGGTTCCAGGAATGAAGCGGAAAAAATTTCAGGCCTTTCGCATTTTTTGGAACATATGGCTTTCAAAGGCGGTAAAAAATACAGGACTTCGCAGGAGACAAGTTATATTTTGGATGCGCTTGGGGCCGAATACAACGCGGGAACCTCGTCAGAATGGACAAATTTTTTCATTAAAGCCCGAAGCGAAAAATTGGATAATGCTTTCGAGATTTTGGCAGACATGATACTTAATGCTAGGCTGGATGAGAAAGAAATTGAAAAGGAAAAGGGCGTAATTATAGAAGAAATTGCCATGCATGAAGATACTCCGATGTGGAATATAAATGATATTTTTAACGAGCTTATTTTTCCGGACAGTCCTTTGGGAAGAGATATTGCAGGGATCCCTGATACGGTCAGAAGCTTTAAAAGGAATGATTTTATCAAGTATCGCAGGCTTCATTATCATCCCGGTAATATGTTGATTACTGTTTCCGGGGGAGTGGCTGAAAAGGAAAGTATTAATTTATCAGAAAAATATTTCGGTGACTTAAAAAACGGCAGAAAACCAGATTTTGAGAGATTTATTCCAAAACAGGGTAAACCTGCATTAAAGTTAAAATCAAAAAAAACCGAGCAGGCGCATTTCATCCTGGGCTTTTTGGGAAATCCAAGGGATTATAAAAAGCGATATGCGGAGGGGTTGCTTTCGGCAATATTAGGAAAAGGCATGAGCTCGCGTCTCTTTGAAGAAATCCGCCAGAAAAGAGGACTGGCTTACTCAATCCACACTTCAGTATCCCGTTATATTGACACAGGAACTTTTGAAACTTATGAAGGGGTAAAGGTTAACAAAATCAAGGATGCAATAAAAGCAACATTGGATCAATTTTATGGTTTAAAGGATAAGAAATTTGCAATAACCAAAGAAGAACTTGCTAAAGTTAAGGAATATGTTAAAGGCAGGACTGCGTTGGCTTTGGAGGATACGGTTTCAGTTAATGACTTTTTTGGCGAACGCGCGCTTTTTCTGGATAAAATTAGGACACCCGAGGAGGAATTTGAGAATATTGATAAAGTAACAATTGATGATATTTATGAAGTGGCAAAAGATTTGTTTGTTCCGGATAAACTTAATTTGGCTATAATTGGGCCGTATAAAGACGAGGAACAATTTGTTAAAATACTTTCGAAATGAAAAACTTAGAGTTTCCAATTATCGGTACCCGCCTGCAAGCGCCTGGAGCGCAAGTTACTGGCGGGCAGGCAAAAGGTTCTTATAAAACCTTTGATATCAGCTCACCGTCCGGGCGAAAGAAATACTTTGAAGCAAAAGTAGGGGATGAAATTAAATACATATCCAAATATCTTGAAAATGGAAGTTTCATTGTATATCTTCTGGGTAAGAAAAATTCAGGAAAGGGAACTTATTCTAAGCTAGTTACTGAAATATTCGGGGAAGATAAAATTGCCCATGTGTCTGTCGGCGATTTGGTTCGGGAAACTGACGATTGGAAGACATTTGTTAAATCCGGGCGTTTTAAAAAATTGGAAAGGTATTACCGGGGTTATGTTGCTTTTGATGATATCGTAAAATCGCTTTCAAGCCGCTCGACCGAGAAGCTATTGCCGACCGAATTTATTTTGGCGCTTTTGAAAGCACATATCGATGAGCTTAAAGGAAAAGCAATATTTATCGATGGTCTACCAAGAGCAATGGATCAGATATCCTATTCGTTATATTTCAGGGATATTATCAATTACCGTCAGGACCCTGATTTTTTTGCTCTCATTGATATTCCGGAGTCGGTAATAGATGAACGGATGAAGTATCGTGTTGTTTGTCCAAGATGCCAAACATCAAGAAATATAAAACTTCTGATTACAAGTAAGATTGAGTACGATAAAAAAGCAAAAGAATTCTATCTTGTCTGTGATAATCCTACATGCAAAGGTGCTCGTATGGTTAGGAAAGAAGGCGATGAGAAGGGACTGGAACCCATACGTGAGCGCTTGATGAATGACGAGGAACTGATAAAAACCGCATTCCAGCTTCACGGAATCCCGAAAATACTTATGCGTAATCATGTACCGGTTGCTGAAGCGGATAAATATTTTGACCATTACGAGCTCACTCCTGAATATTCATTTAAGTGGGATGAGAAGTCTAAAAAAGTGAAAGTGGTAGAAAAGCCATGGACGGTTAAGGACGATAACGGGGAAGAGTGTTATAGTTTGCTTGCACCTGCGGTAGTCGTGGGTTTTATTAAGCAGATATCCGAAGTTCTGCTTTAAGGGAATAATAATTTGCAACTATTAACCTGTGTGATGGCCTGAAGGATGAATTTTTTCTAATTTTTCAACTCTTTCTTCGAGGTGGTAAGTTTTAGGTGATAAAATTTCTTAGTTCACTCTGATTGTTTTAAGCTCACCCATTACTTCATCCATTTTTCCATAAAATTCTTCTTTAGTGGGTAAATGACTTAGATCTTCTTTAAGAACGGAAGTTGAGTCATCAACTTTGTGGTCAATATAATCAAAGATTGCCTTCACTCCATTATCGTCAACTACAATTTTCTTTTTTGGCATGGTTTATTAAATCATGCAGCCATAATCGAGTCAATATATATTTTTCTAATATCTTAGCCTCATTTTGCTACAGTGATCTAGATCAATAGAGCAAAGAAGGGAAGAAAAAACCTAGGTGCATTCCGAAAAAGTAATTTTTGCTATTGCGTGTTATAATATAGTCGTATGGAAAGAATTCCAGATGTTACTATTGGGGAAGGAGTAAGTCCGTCATTTTCACCCGATTCGATGTTGGGCGGAAATGGTATAGGAAAAGTTGAGGAATTGTCACCAAGAACAAGAGCAACCATAATTATTGTATTAGCTCTTAGCGGAGGTTTACTTGAAGCGTGTGGTGGTGGGGGAGGTAGTGGTGAAAAAATAATGAGTCCACAGTATAGATCAGTCATAAGCAGTGATGCATATGCTCCGATACCTCCTTCCGAACTTGCTGCACCAATTGGTGGTCTTAGAGCAGACATGGAGCCAATTCAACCTGAACAAACACAACCTCCGGTTGTAGTTGTAGGCGGGAATAATTAATCCCCGATTTTTTCCAAACCTTAAAAATAATATTCGCTTTGAATATTCATTATTTTTCTTCATCCAAAATATACATTTTCCATGAAACTGGGAAATTAGTTAAATATCCTTCAAATGTTTCTACGGTTGGTTTAAGGGCAATAAAACCTCCTGTTTCGAGATTTGTTACAGTTAATAACTGGGAAGCGGGAATTCTTACGGTGCCCTCGATTAGAGAATTCGGAGTCCTTCTATTTACATGCTTAATATTTATACCTGTATAATCTTCCGTGCTAAAACCTCCGCTAAGATAATAAAATTCCTCTAAAGAATTGATAGGCAGTATTGCAAGGTCTGATGTTTCATTAGCAATCCTTGCTCTCCCGAAATTTTTTAGCTCTATTACATTTCCCATTCCGTCAATTTTGTTCCATGTTTCAAAGTGGGAGTAATCATAAAGCATTAAATCGCGGATGTCGAAAAGCGGGGGATTTACTTCTTCCATACGAGGAAGGAGAATTTTCGCTTTGGGTTTAAACAAGTAATTTCCCGATTCGAATTCCCGGTATTCATTGCCAGTATCAGGACTGCAGGCAGCGAGAAATGTAGCGGCAACCATAACCCCCATTAGTTTTAGGGAGTTTCTTTTTGCTGGATCGATTGGCGCATCCAAGATCTGACGAGCTCCCGGGATAATGGATAATAGTTTATATAAATTTTGTTCAACCGGCATAGGAATAATTAGTAATTTTATTAATTAGAACCCGGAGGTTCGGGAGTAAAAATGTAAATATCCCCATGCAATTCTCCAGGATTAAAAGGTGTGGAAGCTTGGGCTGTATTTGTTGCATCTATCGATTGTATTGTTGCGACTGCAGCAGTCATGGTAGCATGTGCTTTTTCTTCTAGAAGCTCATTCTTTTCTTGCGCTAACGTTCCCATTTCGACAATTAATGTACCTACGCTATTTCTTAATGCATCAGCACTATCCGCATTCCTATTACCACCATTTAGATCAATTTTGCAGGCAGCACCTGCAGCAAAAGTTAGAATAATTAATAGAGATACTTGCCATGGTAGTAGCGTTGGCTTTTTTCTAAATTCCGGATTTGGTCGTAATCCAATTCTGTCAAATTTCATATATCAGGAATTATACTTTTATGACTCGTTATTATCAAACTAACTAGGTTTAACGTAAAAACATTTACTCCCCTTGTTCACTCATATATAATTCCGAAACTAATATGAGTGAGTTAGGAAGAAGAGATTTTTTGATATTAGCTGCAATAGCTGGAGGGGCAGCAATGCTTGTAGGTTGTAAACCTGAACTAGATAATGATGATTTGAATACATTTCTTAATACTCCCCTTAGCGCTATAGTTGAGAAAGAAGGAAGCTCCGAATCAGCCTTAGATCGTATTCATGAAATACTATACCCAAATTTAATTCAGGTTTATCCCGATCACAGTGGTAAGACACCAATAATCGATGTAGCAAAATCAGATTATTATGAAGGAAATTGGCAAAGACAAAGAAGACTCGGCAGGCCTGATCTCGCATTTAATGTCGATTTAAATGGCGGGGGAGTTTATGTGCTGGTATCCGAACCCTCATATAAAGATGCAAAAGTTGAGGAAGCCCTGGAATGGATAATGGCCGGGGATACCGTACCTTCTTATGCTGCTTATTTTAAAGATTCAAAATACAGTTCGATGATGCCGGGAGAACAGAACTTTGTTCATGCCGGTTTTGGTCTTTATTTTATGGATATGAAATCCGCCTTTGTCGATTTCAGTAGAGCCACAACCAGCGCTTTTGTTGATTGGATTAGATTTGGATATCAAGAAGGGGATATTCCCGGGGGGAATAATGATACTCCTGATGCTGCTTTCGTTTCTTTGCTTCTTCAAAGAGCGGAAATGCCTGTGGACCAGATGTATAGTTTTTATAAGAATAGCGACATGAGTTTATTGGTAAAAAAATTGTATAGTTTGGATTCGGGATTGTTGAACAACGATATTATTGCGGGGGCATTTATGCTTCTTGAGTCTTCCACACAAAGGATTTTAGCCGGCGAAATTAGTCCCGGAGATGCAGCTGATCAATTTTTGCAAACAAATCCCAGACATCGACAACCGCAAGCGTAGTTACCGGAGTTACTTGACCAAACATAAAACAGACTTCTTCAGCGAGCCTGATTTTATATGTACAAGGAACGTCCTTGTACAGAAATATCTACTCAATATTTATTTTAGTTAAAGGAGTTTCATCTGACGCTATCCATTTTTCAGTTCGGCAATCAATCGTAACTGGACTGCCACCGTCAAACATTCCCATTTGATTTTCAGGAATATTGAATTTTTCCAGCCAACCCAATGCTTTACCCGGCATTGCCGATTTATCAATAACAATAACAATTTTATATACTGCACTTCCGATCACATTTCTAGGTCGTTCATTTCCACCGTCTCGTGCTGAGCCTTGGCCATCGATAAGGGCTACTGTGACACCTTCCTCAGGATTTTCCATATACTCTTTTAAATAGTCAGTACTATCGTCGGTGCTCGAAACAATATGAGCTTCACCATTTCTGATTATCAACCATTTCCGTTCAGTGAAATCGTCATTAATTTCATTCTTCCACGGCGATTTTCCGTTTACGAAATCACCACCTTCATTAAGATATGGATATAGAGAATCATTATTACTAAATGGTAAACCGTTAGTATAACATCGGGAATCCGGACTTTTGGAAATCGATACACTTACCTTGGAAAGATCGGCAACAATAGCAAAAACTACAGGCTGGTTATCTTTACCTCTTTTAACATAAGTTTTTATTCCTCCGCCCTCGCTGGTATTCTCAAATCCCTCAGGTGTCTCGATGTCAACAACTTGGTTAGTCAGGAGTTCAGAGATGTTAGTTATATTGGGTCCTATACCGACAGAATCCGGAAGTTCGGGAAAATCAACGTTACCCGACGGAAGTTCTTCTAGTGGGGGAAATGAAGATTCATCTAAAGAGAAATTGTTGGGAGGCCGGTTGTTAGGGATAACCTGGGGAGCTCCACGTTTTACATAATAATCATATGCCAACGTACCGGCTATGCCTATTGCAGCAAGCGAAAGAAGACCTCCTGTAAAACAACCAATTCCACCACCTTCTTTTTTGCGTTCGGGCATAGTGGGGAATTATATCATATCAATGCGTGTGAGATGTCATAAGATTAATTAATTATTAAGTAAATTTGTATTGTCAATTTGAATAATTATAGTATAATTATAGGACTTTTATGAGCGCAGAGGCTATTCCCGCTATAGATACAAAAGCCGAGGAGGCCAGGATTTTTGGTCAAAAAGGGATTGTTACTATTGAAGAAACCCTTTCGCAACCCGACTTGGAACTGCTTGGAATTTTTCCGGATGTAAAGTTAGATAGTAAACTACCTCAGGAGTATTGGACAGACGACTGTCCAGCAGACGGACAAAAGCCACTATTAGGATTGTGTAGTATTGACGGTAATCCTAGAGTTATATTAGCTGTCAAAGCCGGGGGTTATTGTTACAAACGCGAAGCGAAAGAGATCGGACCAGGAATTTATGTAATTGGGTACGGGAATGGTGTTGATGGGGACGGGAATGATTTACCTAGTGGTGATGAGTGTGAAGGATATCCCCTTCATGAGGTAAATGGGGGTACTCCTTATCCTAATTATCCGGATGTGACTGCTCAGCCGACCGATGTTCCACCTGAGTTAAAAGCAAAGTGGCAAGCCCAACAGGCAACAATTATAGCTCCAAATACACCTTTGCCACCCAATGAGCAAGATCCAATTTTTACTAATATTAAACTCGCAACTGGGGCTTTAAACACTTTTGATAATTCACTTTGGGAACAAGGTTATAGAAATAAAGGGTTAGAAGATTTAGTTAAATTAAGGCAAAAAGTGAATGAAAGTGGCAAGCCTGTTGAAAATGCCTGGGAAATTGAATTAGGAAATGGGGGCCCTGAGTATTCGATTGAGATATATCCGAATGAAGAATCGCAAAATCCGGATCAATGGATAATAGAACTGGATTCGGGAGGTTTACAGATGCATGTTAATTTTCTTGGTAAACAGCAAACATTATTTATCGATAATATTAACTGGCAAGGTAGAACTCTAGGTTTGGCACTTCGCTGGAATCCTGAAATGCAAGCGCTGTTATATGAGGGTAGTTTTTTTGCAGAGAGCGGGGCATCCTCACTAAATGAAGAGCCTGGTTTAAACTCAGATTATTCTGCCCTTGAAATTGTATCAGATAATGAAGATCAAGCCAAATCTGTTCCAGGCGCTGGAGGTATGTGTCCAAGCGTGGCCATTCCTCTTACACTACCCGCCGCAGCGATCGTTTATAAGGGTATTAAAACAATAGAGAAAAAGCGGCAAAAAAAAGCAGAGAAAAAAAGAACTTAAGGTGATCCTTCATTTGGCCCCATTCGAACCGCCGATTCATTCATTATCAATTTAATTTGCTGAGGCGTTAAAACGTAATTGTAAATTCTGACGTCGTCAATTTGTCCGTTAAAATCAAACTGGTTATAGGATAATCCGGCACAGCCGAAAGAAACATCGTCGTTATTTACGGTTGTTAAAGTTACTGTGTCATTTGCAGAGTTTGCGAGTTTTCCGTCAATATAAATGTATAAAGTGTCTGTAGTTACATTTCTTAGTCCCGTTATTAAATGCCAACTGCCGTCGTTTAGGACAGTTGATCCACAAGTCGAAGGCGCATTTGTTCCATCCGAAATTTGGAAACACGCCTGTTCGGATGGGTTAATATAAAGCCGGTACGGATATGAGTTCGGAGAACCTGAATTATCCCATTTGGTAATTATTATTGCATCAACAGTAAAATCTGTAGAGGTTTTCATCCAAGCAGAAACGGAATAAGAATCGGTTGCTGCTCCCAAGTCAATACCAGTACCTTCTGTAATCCGAACATTGTCGTCAGTTCCGTCAAATGTCAAAGCTGTATTCAGTTTACCGGCAATCCATGTGGTGTTGCCCGTAAACGCCTGAGAGTGGTAACCATTTTCACTTGAATCATTTGTTGTCGTACCTGTATTTTCGTTCAATTTCCACAATGCAACTGGATTTCCCCTGTTGTAATCCCAAGCAATTTGTCCTCCCGGTCGTGCATATCTAAACACTTCAATATTATCCATCTGTCCTGTCCAAAATGCAGATGCTGTTCCTGCTCCGTCACGACCGACGTAAAAGGTGTCATTATTTGCTAAACTGGATCCTGTAATTGAAGTGTTTGTACCTATAAATTTTCCATCTATATATAATGATAAACTTAAGATGGCAGCTTTGATGCAGGCGATATGGTGCCAATTTCCGTCATCGTAAGTTGCCGCGGTTGAAGTAATAATATCTGTCGGGAAACCTGAATTATCGTTATCTATTCCGCAGGTAATATCCCCGTTTCCATTCGGATAACATAGCCCCCGTCTGCACCTGCCGTTTCTTCTTTTGAAAGTATCACTTCCTGATCCGTTGCTGAGGCGTGCTTAATCCAAGCTTCTATTGTAAAGCTGTCAAGGGCAACAAAGTCCAAATCAGCATCATCTGCAAGTGAAAGCGAATCGTTTGAACCGTCTAAATCCAAGGCAGACCCTTTTTTACCCGGCACCCAGTCAGATTCGGTCATGGCCCCGTTCATTGTTCCCGTGTTATCATTTCCGGAGGTATCATATACATTCGTTGTCCCGGTATTTTCATCGAGTTTCCATTCTAATATCGGAGAAGGGTCTTGTCCCGCAGCACAATTTGTCTCGCCATTACCGGGAGGGCAATAACTCCTCTGGGCAGACGAACTCGGGTTGCCGGAAGTATCAGTTCCTAATGTACCTACAGAAGCTGCAGAGGATTGATTGTATAGCACCTTGACCTGATTGGAATCTAGTGCTGATCGAAAGATCTTAACTTCGTCTATATATCCATTGAATTCATCAGTACCGTCAATAACATTTTCACTACCAAGCGTGAAATTTCCGGTGTTGGAAAGATCACCGGTTGCATCTAAATTACCGTCATCATCAACAAGTTTTGCGTCAACATATAAATTTAAATCGTCACCGGTAATATCACGCTCGCAAAGTACATTATGCCATTGTGCATCATAGTAATCGGTGCTGCTACTAGCGGTATCCTCGGGAAAAGATGTGGTGTCATCGTCGATCTCGCAAACCAGTTGGCCAGAAGTATTGAAATACAACCGATATCCCGGGTTATTTGTGGGAAGATGTTTGTTTATCAGAAATTCACTCGCCGCCGGGTTATTGGCCGAGCTTGATTTGACCCAGAGACTTAGCGAAAAATCTTGACTGCCGGCAAAATTTAAATCCGCATCATCGCTCTTGGTCATCCACACCGATCCATTCCCAAACCAGGCAGCTCCAAACTTACCCGCAAGTGTCCATGAGGCGTTGTTCAATGCTAAATCATTATTATTAACGGTTGCGTCTTGAGCAAAATTCCCTTGAGCATCGTTGAGTTTCCAATAAGCTACCGCCGAACCGATAGGGGAACCCGGGGCGGGGTGTCCGGCATTCATATCCTCGATGACCTGTTGGGCGCTTCTTGAATAGTTGTATACGCGCAGGTCGTCAATAATACCTGGAAATTTCTCACTAGTTCCGTAACTCTGGGCCGCCACCCGCATGTCCGTGGTCTCGCTGATACTTCCCGAGATAGCTGCTGAGTTTTCCATTACTCCATTTATGTATACCGTGAGAGTTGTTCCGTCTGATGTACATCCAAGATGATACCAAGTAGAGGTTGTTACAGATGTTGTTGCCGCCGCGTCTGTTGCATTGTATGAACAAGTAGGTTTATCAGTAGCACTGATCATTAAAGTCCAGCCGTCATTGTCAGCATCCTGATTGTCGGCTATTTTTTCAATAGCGCCGCTATCAGAGTTTCGATAAATCCATGTTCCAAGTGAGAATATATTTGAAGAGAATGCTCCATTTTCGGGAGTTGCAGTAGCATAATCAGCACTGCCGTCAAACTGGTGCGCACCTCCAAATTTCCCAGGTTTCCAGTCAGATTCTGTACCACTTGTTAAGTCCAGATGATATGCATTTCCTGAACGGTCATTAGCTGTTACAGTACCTGTTCCTTCATCAAAATTCCAATATCCAGCCGGTCCCGGACCCCACTTATACAAGTTTATGACTTCGGCGGGGGAGAAAACTCGATTGTAAAATCTGACGTCGTCCATTGTTCCGTCAAAATAGTTTGAATCCTGGCGACCGATATAAATCTGATCGGCATAAATTCCAGTTTTAGTTGTGACCGTTACCAAAGACCAGACGTTTGCTGTTATTGTTGTAGACTCCTGGCCGTTGACATATATTTTTGGGTTTGTAAATCCTGTTGCAGAGAGGGTTCCTGCGGTTGAGGTTATGTAGGCAGTGGAAGCCAAAGAAATATAGTAATTTGAATTTGAATCGGGATTAACCCAAAAAGAAACTGATTGCACCCCGACCCCGTTTATAGCTGTCGCGATCGAAAAATATTGAAGCGATGCGGGGACGTGTTCGGAGCCGCGGTAGAATTTTCCGGGGACAAAAGTCGTTAAGGTTGTTCCGTTGTTGGCTAATGTTAATGCGTTACCCGAAGAATCGGCAGGATTTCCGCTTGCCTCATCAAGCTTCCAATAACCAACAAGGCCATTTGATAAGTATTTTTGGTTTGGAGAAACTGAAATCGAACTGCCCCGGGAAGAAGTTACTTTGAGAAAATCGGACTTAATCTCATTGGAATTACGGGCAGAGCGGTATACTTTTATTTCATCTATAAATCCACTCCAATAAGCACCGACAGTCATGTCGGAGCCCACAAGAAATTCATCCGTATTAAAAAGGTTACCGTTTGTTATTGTGGAATCGGTTTCATATTGTACGGTGTCGACATAAATAGTGATATTTGATATCCCGCTTTTTACTGCAGCAAATTGGTGCCAGAGATTATCATCAAAAGCAGTTGGAGAGGTTGAAACGGAATCGGAAGGAAAAAAAGTATTATTGTTATCGATTGCAAATACCAAATAGCCATTGGAATTCATATAAATTTGGTAACCTCCATCGGTAAGAACTAATGGGTCGTATTTAGAAATTATAGTTCTTTGACCGCCTGCAATATCAGGAGTTCTGAACCAACCTTCGATTGTAAAATTATCGGCTGCACTAAAATCCAAATCGGGATCGTCATCAAAAGTTATAGTATCATCTGTTCCATCAAAATAGAGACATTTATTTGATACACAAAACTCCTCCGGTTTCCAAGTTGCATTAGTAATTCCGCTTACATTATTATTATCGTCGTTTATTGTAGTCCCATATCCCTCATCGAAGTTAATTGTTGAATCTGCCCGTACCTCTTTGGGATTAAAGAACAGGAATCGAACGGAGGTGAATAAAATAAGTATGGCAAGAATTGATGCGAGAATTTTCCTCCTTCGCGTTACAGTAAAGAATTTGTAGATGGGACGTATGAGACTCATATGACTTATATTTTTATTCGGCACTAGCCTGTTTTATTACACCTACCAACCACCAGTTAAAGTTGACGTCGGTTAAAGTGGATTCCGAGAAACCAACCTTAATTTCGCCGTCGCTTTGCGAGATAATATAAAGATTACCCGTGTATTCCGATGTCGGAGTAATAAAGACAAGAGAATCAACTTTAATGTTTGGATTTCGGATTGTTATACTTCTTAATCCGGTTGGAATTTTGGTATTGCCGGCTGTAGCCGTAGTTTGCAAAATCAGACCGTCAAAGGTTGGAGTGATTGTGGCATTGGGGTCATTGGTTATATTTAAACTTGTTGCGATAACCTCATTAGTCTTTAGACTGGCTAATTCAGCCGCTCCTGTTGCTGATATTAATGCAACCTCATTTCCCTGACTATCAACAAGCGAGAGAAGCTTTCCAAAGCCAGATTCGGTATCCGGTATCCGGTAACCGGTATCAGAAGATTTGAGGGTCAGGCTCGAGGATTCAATATTTCCTTTAACGGCTAGGTCGCCTGCGATTTGTACATTCCCTTGAGTGTCAATTGATACTAATCCTGCCATCAGGTAAAGCGGCTGGGAAGCGGAGGATTGGATGGACAACGGTATATCGATGGAATCGATAGATGTAAGATTTAAGTTGTCGGATGTAAGAGAAGAAATTACTAAGTTGGAACCAATAACAATACTTTGGTTTACAGATAGACTATCGACTGCTGCAGTTCCTGTAACAAAGAGGTTTTCCAACGCCAGTTCATTGAATGATGCTGAACCGGAGGCAAAGCTTGAACCCCAGCCGTCGGTTTGGGCTATTAGATCAGCATCAACAGAAACGTCGCGGATTAGAGCCTCAATCTCATCTCGTGTTAGGGAGGTTGGGGTAGTTGGGGAGACTATTTCATCTGCGATTACTTTTCCCACTCTTAATTCACCCGCTATGGTTGCATCACTCCTGACTTCCAAATTATCACTTGTTAATTTTCCTTCAAATTCTGCATTTCCTGCCTCATCAATACTTGCCGCAACATTACCATACCTATCCTTAATTAATAACTTCCCAAAACCGGATACTGGATACTGGTTACCGGTTACCGACGATTGGCTACCGATTTGTATCTCAATATCTTTTTCTCCTTCAAGCGGGGCAATCTTTTTGGTTTTTATCGACTCGCTGATTAACGAGTTAACTTCACCGTAACCTACTTTAATATTTTCAGCGATGAAACCGACTAGACCGGAAAGTTTGTCAACAACATTCCCGGCATTATTTACTAATTTGGAGTATCCTTCGTTTTGTTCGTCATTTACCAATAAGTACCCCTGTCCGCCTATAACCAGATTCATTTGATTTTTTAACACGTCAATATCCTTTTTTTGATTCTGAACGGCTGTTAATAAAGGAGTAATCAGCTTGGTATAAGAAACCGTTTCGGGTATTCCCGTTTCGTCGTAACTAACTAATAGCGAATTAACCTGATCTACCTCCTCGGCGATAAGGCCGTATTGAGGAGTGCCGGTTTCGTCAAAAGTATAAGTAAATGTAACAGGCCGCAGATTGTACAGCCAGTCTACGGTATTACTACTTTCTACATTTTCCTTGTAGCGGTTGGAAGATGAAACGTAGCCAACTATCCCTGTATTATCGATGAACAGGTCGCGGTTAGTTACTCCGACGGTATTGTTATAAAGTTCGGTTGAAATAAGATCACCGCTTGCGGGCAAGTTTAGGACGATATCGCCGCTATTGTATGTGGTCAAAGTCAGATTGTTCGATTCAAAAATATCTCCTGCCTCGATTGCCAATGGGGCATTGGATTTTATTGTACTTGCGGATTCATTGGAGAAAACTACGTCGTAAGCGACAGTCAGATCTCCTGCCGCGGTGAATGCATGAGGTACTGCAGACTCGATTTGGGTTTCGGAAACCCTGAACAATGTCGAGCCGTTGTCGGTAATGTTAATTAAATTCGTGACATTACCACCTGAACCGATGTTTAATCTGAATAGGTCTCCGGTTGCACTTCCAGAGCTGGGGTTCCAATCAAGGTTAAGAATCCTGCCTGATGTTAATCCTGTTGAAGTTGAAGTTATATCCAGGAGATTTCCGGTATTCCAGGTATTACCCGAAGTGGAAAGGTCTAATAGACTACCGCCGGTTAATGTGCTTGATGTGATACCAAACACATCGCCGGTTGTGGTAACATCAGAAACAATATCGGCAACTCCTCCGGCAGCTGTTTCAATTCCATAGGCCATAAATGATGCCGATGCGGTTGCTGTTCCACCGATATTTAAGTCCCATGTTGTATTACCGGGAGAGAGAATTTTGCTTGTCCCGTCCAGTTGCCAGTAATTGGTTCCCGATCCTCCTACTCCTAACGAATCGTCTTCGCAGGTCCATGTTCCGCCGGTGTTAAATTTGGGTACTTGTCCGTTTGAACAGGTATCGCTTGTTAGAATTCCAATTAGGAAGGTTGATAATGTTCCGTCGTAAGTCAACAGTGCTCCGCGGCCTGCAGCGTAGTAATTGTCGTCTCCTGCAATTTCTCCGAATGCATTAACTGTAGGGGCTGCGGAATTTGGTAGTTCGAATGATGTTGCTCCAGAAGCATCTATTGTTCCTAATAAAGTTAGTGTATCAGAATTATCTCCGATATTTATTGCATCCGCGTCAGCATTGGTTCCAAGAGATAATGTGTCACAGGCTGTTGAGTTACAGACACTGACAGTAGTTGCATTTGTGTTTCCTAAAGCCAGTACCCCGGCTCCATTAGTATCAAGCCCTGTACCTGTCGCAACTGTTATATTACCGGTTGTGGCAACATCAAAGTTGGTAAAGTCAATCGCAGCAGATCCGGCAGCTAAAGTCGGGGTACCGGATGCAATATTTTTGAAAGCAAAGTCGGCAGATGCAGTTGAAGTTCCGCCGATTAATATATCGGCAACTCCGGAATATGCATCTCTTGGATGAAACGCATTCAAGGTATTTTGCCAAAGACCGGAACCGGAACAGTTTCCTGAATTGTCGCAGACTTGGTTCGCACCTTGGTATATTAAACCTGCTTCCAGAGTTCCTTGTATATAAAGGTCGTTGTCGGAACCGAGTTGGCCGGACGAGGGTGTGCCTCCGGCGTCAGAAATCACATTGTAAGTTGTCCCGCCGACGTGACCGCCAATAATCAAGGTATCCGAGTTGGAAATATACACGTCTCCGCCTGAAGGGTTAAGAGTTAAATCACCCGAGGAAGTAATGTCGCTTCCGTTAACCGCTATATCGCCTTCAAGAGACAATGAAGCAATACCGGCGCCGGTATTAGTTATGGTCAGAGTGTCGTTAGCTGCGTTTACCAAGTCAATTGAGAATGAACCGGATGCAAGAATTGTATGGGTGCCTAAGGAAATAGCATTTGTTATGTCCGCATCTGTCACATCTATAGCCGTTGTCAACGCTCCTGTTGGAGCGATAGTAAGTTGTCCGCTTGAGGCTACATCAAAGCTTGTAAAGTCGATCGCAGCAGATCCGGCTTTGAATGTCGGAGTCCCCGCCGCAATATTGGTAAATGCAAAATCGGCTGATGCGGTTGAGTTTCCACCAATCAAAACGTCAACTACGGATGCATACGCGTCTCTTGGGTAGAATGCATTGCTGGATATTGCCCAAAGCCCTGAACCTGTACAATTACCCGTTGACAAACAAACTGTTCCCGTGTCATCCGGGAAGGTGATTGTTCTTGCTCCGGTTGGATCGGTTATTACAAATGAGGTGTAAGTATTATTGTCAGTTGCTCCTTCAAAAACCAAGGGAGTTCCTCCCAGTATCTCGGATGTAATAGTCAACTGATCCGTTGCGGCATTTCCGATGGTAGTATTAGCGTTAGAAACTAAGTTACCTGCAAGAGTTAATCCACCGCCTGAAGTAAAGTCGGTACTTGCACTGCCAACATTTGTAATTAAATTATTATTCAGATCAAGTGTTGCTGATTGAACATCAATTTCATCCGGAGTTGGAGTTGAGTCGAATACAAACCTGGCTGTAGTTGATGACAAACCCAGAAATGCATCTTCACTAACTATCAAATCTCCCGTGAATGTAATATCTCCGGAAGTTGCTTCACCGATATCTATTGCTGCACCTCCTGCACCTGTTATATCTCCACCCGGGACTAACAAATCATCATCAGATCCCAAAGACAAAACATTAGCAGAGGAACGCGAAAGATCAACATCTCCTGAAATTGTTAAGGTAGGAATTCCTGCTCCTATGTTTTTGAATGCAAAATCTGCAGAGGCAGTTGCTGTACCGCCAATTAATACATCCAAAGTTGTTGAGAATGGATAAATGGTCCCGTCAGCCAGGGTCCACTTGCTTGCTCCTGCTGTTCCCGAACAATTTCCCGTTGACAAGCAAACTGTTCCCGTGTCATCCGGGAAAGTGATTGTTCTTGCTCCGGTTGGGTCGGTAAAAGTAAATGTGGTGTAAGTATTATTGTCAGTTGCTCCTTCAAAAACTAGGGGTGATGCTCCCAATATTTCTGAAGTAACAGTCAATTGATCAGTTGCAGCATTACCGATGGTAGTATTTGCATTCGAAATTAGATTTCCTGCGAGAGTTAGCCCGCCGCCGGAGGTGAAATCAGTATTTGCATCTCCAATGTTTAATATTAGATTGTTATTTAGGTCAAGTGTTGCTGATTGAACATCAATTTCATCCGGAGTTGGAGTTGTGTCAAAAACTAATCTGGGTGTAGTCGAACTTCGACCGATGAAGGCATCCTCGGCTACGATCAAATCTCCCGTGAATGTAATATCTCCGGAAGTTGCTTCACCGATATCTATTGCTGCACCTCCTGCACCTGTTATATCTCCACCCGGGACTAACAAATCATCATCAGATCCCAAAGACAAAACATTAGCAGAGGAACGCGAAAGATCAACATCTCCTGAAATTGTTAAGGTAGGAATTCCGGAAGCTACATTTTTGAATGCAAAATCTGCAGAGGCAGTTGCACTTCCTCCAATCAAAACGTCAACTACAGATGCATATGCTTCTCGGGGATGAAATGCATTAGAAGTGACCGACCAAAGACCAGAACCAGTACAATTTCCCGTTGACAAGCAAACTGTTCCCGTGTCATCGGGGAAGGTGATTGTCCTTGCAACTGTTGGATCTGTTATTGCAAACGATGTGTATGTATTATTATTTGTTGCACCCTCAAAAACCAAAGGTGTTCCGCCTAGGATTTCTGATGTAATAGTTAATTGATCGGTAGCTGCATTGCCTAATATGGTATTACCGTTGAAGGTTGCATTACCTGCCGCAGTTATACTCCAATCATCTCCTCCGGTGAGTGCAAGAGTAGTTGCTGCCAGTGAATTACCGATTGTAATTGTATCTGCAGCCGTTGCATTGGTTCCGATGTTTATGGTATCCGTTCCTGAGTTAGTAACTCCACCGATGTCTATTGTGTTTGTTCCTGCCGCATCACCAATATTGATAATATCATTGGCAGTTCCTGTTCCGAGATTAATTGTCTTAGCCACATTTGAAGTAAAGAGATTCCCAATTGTTGAGGTTCCTCCTGCAACAGGCAGGTCAAGTGTAACTTCTTCGCTTGCATCTGTTGAAATTGAGAGATAGTTGTTTGACCCTTCGGATACTGTTATTGCGGTAGCTAGTGTATCACCGATCTCTACATCCGTTGCTTGGTTTGATACATCAATGGTTGGAGTTCCTGTCGCCATATTAATAAACCCTATCTTTGCAGAAGAGGTTGCTGTCCCTCCAATCAATACGTCAAGAGAAGAAACAAATGGATATATTGTTCCGCCTGCCAGTGTCCACTTGCTTCCTCCTGAACCTCCACCCGGACAATTAGCTCCCGATGAATCGCAAACGGCGAACCCTGCCTGGTAGATAGTTCCGTCCACTTCCAAAATGTCCTGAATGTAGAGGTCATTGTCTGTTGTGGCAAAGTTTATGCTTGCACCGGCATCTGAGATGCTATTTGTTGTTTGTCCTGTCAAACCTCCTATATTAATGAAATCTCCGTCAGCCAGAATAAATTGACCACCCGCAACATTTATTGTCAAATCTGTAGTTGAATTAGTAAATGTTGCAAAGGTTGTTGTGTTATCTCTGAATAGAATATCTGCTCCATCTGCGTCCAAGTAAATATCATTGGTTGCATCGACAATAAAGTTGCCGGTAATGTTAGCCAGATATGAATCCGTCCCGTCATGATAAAGCGACAAATCTTCTCCGGCTCCGATGGTTAATCCTGCCGTTGAACCATCGGTTTTTATTTCAAGCTGGCCGTCTCTTGTCAAGTTCATCCGCGTGACTCCTGATTGGGAAGCGGAGAGGATGTTTTGGTCGGTAGATGTATTGTTGAAGATTACCAATGCCTGGCCGGCTCTTTGGCCGGTAACGCCCAGTTTACCGTCAGCAGTATTGGCTCCGATTGCAACAAAATCAGTTGGTTCAACCAATCTTACAGTTGTTCCGTCATCATTCCAACCTGAATCCGAGGCACCCGCGTCTGTTCCGCAGGTTAATACTCCCGAAGCAGTTTCCAATGCAGTGCAGTTGGCAAATGTCGGATCGCCGAAAGAAATTCCCGCTCCTGAAGTTCCAGCGTTAATTATTAAAGTATCCAAGTTGGCATCACCGAGGATCACGTTCGCATCAAATGTAGCAGCCCCACCGGAAGTTATACTCCAATCATCTCCTCCGGTGAGTGCAAGAGTA
>Ga0209518_1001935_pt1 | contig 20671 bp, 52 predicted proteins | sample RifGroB1_FD_183993 | JGI IMG/M metagenome (GOLD analysis project Ga0209518, IMG submission 183993) | Groundwater microbial communities from Rifle, Colorado, USA - Groundwater B1 (SPAdes) (version 2) | ecosystem: Environmental > Aquatic > Deep subsurface > Groundwater | place: Rifle, Colorado...
CATCCCTGGCTATCTCATCGTTGGCGCCGTGATTACAACCGTGCTGTGCAGCATCGTGTTCAGCATTCGTGATGGAGTCATGGACGGCAACGCGGCTGAAGTAGCCATCGCGCAGAGCAAGCCGCATGAATGTACCCAGGTCACGGTAGGCGGATTGCCAGCCGTGCAGTGCGTTTGGAAAGAGGGCGAGCCGGGCATCGTCTACGTGTTGAGCACGACTGCGGAGCGAAAGCCGTGAGCGTGAAAACAATCTGGAAATTTCCGATAGCCGTTACAGACAAGCAGTGGCTCTCAATGCCCGCCAATGCACAAATACTGACGGTGCAACTGGCGAGGGGTGGTCTTGCCCTATGGGCTATCGTTGACCCAGAGGTGGAGGTAGCAAAGCGTTGCGTTGTTATACGTGGCACGGGGCAGCCTATCGAGGGTACTGCCGGTACCTACATAGCAAGCGTGCAAGATGGATCTTTTGTGTGGCACATCTTCGACTACGGGTACCCCAATGAGCGACAAGGTAACTAGAGCCCCCGGAGTCTACCTGCGGATATTTCCTTCCAGGAACGGCGGCACGAAACACCGCATGGTTCTGGTACAAGGAGATAGTGTCACCGATCTACGCGACCTAAGCATACTACCCCTCTCCTGGTACGAAGCTCAGGAGGGCACTTGGACCTTCATCCAAAGGGACAAGGACCGTAATCCGCAACCGGAAAAGGAGCCACTGTGAATGATCAAGCGCTGAAGTTGCTCGAAAAACTCTCGGTAGCAGCGCACGAAGGTGTCATGGCATGCAGCCCAGCCATAGAGCTACAGAGCCTTCGGCAAGGGGGCACAGACCCTGTGAGCCCTGGGAACAGGGTCAAGCTTAACACCTTCTGGAGTGTGCTAGCCGAGGTAAATGCATTCCTGCAGGAGAATGCACCCAAATGTACTCCCCCATGACGATTCACGAGGCCAAAGCCAGGTTTGTGGACTTTGATGCACGGCTCAGGGCCTATGACTTTGGGAGTACCCAGGTGCTTGTCGTTTGCCAAGATGAGCCCACGGTGATGACTTTCGCTAACGCCATAGCCCGCCGCATTAGCGATGGCAACGACTGCTATGGCTACCCCGCGTGGTGGTACGGAGTATTTGCTGAGCACCAGGGCTCGCACTACTTCCACTCGACAGAAGCCCACGTCTACCAGCTTATCCAAACAGAAATACCCACACTGGAAGAAGCCAATGAGCACACAGAAACCAACAATTCACCTGATTGACGGGACCGAAAATGGCCTCACTGAAGAACAAAGTGAGGCCATTACGGCTTCCGCCAGGCAGTTCTCTGAGACCTATGACAGGGCATGCAAGCTAGACCCGGTAGCAGCGCACAAAGAAGTGTCCGATGACTTCAAGTTGCGGCTGGCTATTAGCACGCTGCTAAGTGCCATACACGAGATCACAGAGACCTCACGTTTCATGCACGCAATACTATGCGAGAAAACAGGCATAGGCGCTGAAGAACTTATCCAGGCTACCAAGGATTTCGTGGCCGGAAGGGACACTAGCGATAGGGTTCCGGACGCGGGCACCATATTTCTTGCCATCCTTGCCAGCGGCATGACGTCGCTAAAAGAAATCAACCACCACTTCACCATCATCACGGGCACGCCGGCATTCAAGATGCTCGACGCTCTCAATGAGACCGTCAGCAATATGGCAGAAGCAGAATCAGCAACGAAGCACTAGGAATTACATGAACACAACAGATCTCACCGTTACTGTACCCGTGCCGGTAGTACTCGAAGCGCTTTGTGCAAACCGCGAGAAGCACATCCAGCACTATGAGAAAGCCGTCGAGGGCTATCGGGCAAAGGCGCTAGATCTTCTCGAGGCCCGGTTAGATACCTTCACCAAGCCCTTTGGCAAGAAGATACCTAACCTGTTTTTCGACATGACTATCCCAGTGAAGTACACCTCAGAATATGATCAAGCCATTGAAATGCTAAGGCTGCACGCGTTGACCCAAAGTACAGTGGAGCTGTCCCAATCGGACTATCGCAAGTTCATAAATGACGTGTGGGATTGGCGCGGCAATTTCGTGGCTAACTCGAGTGTTTACTTGCCTGAAAACTCTCTGGAGAACAGCCCAGATGAGTAACGCTAACGAAGGTCTCAAGGCAACTATTCTCAAAGTTCTCACTGAGCAGGGGGCCTCAATTTTCCATGTAGAACTCACAGCCTCGCTGTATGTGCTGGCTAAAGGTGAGGACGACGCAGTAGATACCGCAGGTAGCACTCTTAGAGAGCTTTCCCTCTGGGACTTTGACACTTCAGTTCGGCCGGTATCAAAACTGCCCGAGTATGAAATTGAGCAGTGGGCAAGCGCCCTGCCATGGCTCAGTGACAACGTAACTGCGCCCGATTGGAAGGTGGAAGATATCCTAGCCGCCTTGGCAGAAGAGCCTGAGGCTCCATGATTCAGGATGACGCGGTGCCTGAGGCCTACGGCGAGATCTGCCAACGCTGCGGTGAAATAGAAGAGGATAGGCGTACTCTCTACACGGCTTGTTTCTACGAATTGGATGAGCTTGGATTGCCATTCACTCACAAAGTCCTATTCCACGCCAAGATAGAGGACCTAGCGCCAGATGAGGAACCTCATGACTTCACTCTAAAGAATGGTGACAAGCTCAGGCTCTCTCCAGGAACTGTGAGATGTAAGAGCACCCTCATTCCACAGAAGCTCTACACCCTCCGCATCTGCAAACACTGCCGTGCTGACTGGATGCAGAGCATGGTGCAGTGGTTTCAGGCTCCGGTGACTCGTTCCGAGCCGGATGAATGGCGCTGTGTGCCTGTCCGTGAGAATGGGGTCACTGTTTACATCACAGAAGCCGAGTGGCATAACCGGCGAGCCAACGTGAGCAAACATAGTGACCCGACCAACTCATAGCTCAGCCTGGGAGCTGGGGGCGCCTGAAAAACCCGGGCTCTACTGGGTCATGTGGGAGCTGTATGGGGTTGCTATAGGTCCTGACATTGCCAGGGCCTTTGCTAAAGAAGGAAATCTAATAGGCCTGAGCACGCTGGAAATACGAAGACCATTTGTCACACACCACATGTCGGTGCACGAACCTATGCCGCCAAAAGGGCTAAAAGCATGAGTGACCAAGAAAAAGACTCCGAGGATATCCCCACGCGTTACCGCGTAACCTACGTGGTAGAGCACCACACCCCCGGCTTTACCGCAGCCGAACTGGAAGCCAAGCACAATGACTTCCTGGGAGCTGCGGATGCTGTCGTGATCCTCAGCATTATGCGCTCCGACGAAGATGGATTCTCGCTCATGCCCATGTCCGTAGATGGGGACACAGGGCTCGAGATCTCAGAGGATGAGCTATGGAAGTGTTGGGCCCTCCTAGCTGCACGGCTAGCAAAATCGCTCGCGCTGCCCGCTGCGAAACGAAGCTTCAGCGCCAAGGTGTTTGCTGCTATACAAGCTGCTGTACTGTGCGCCGCAAATGACGGCCACCCAGTGCCCAAAGAAAGCTTCAACTAGCGTGTATACGCAAGAGAACACGTTCATCATATGCGATTGCACCTCCGATGAGCACATCATCCGGTTTGTCTACGAGCCCACTGAGAAAGATCTCTCCATGAGCGTGCACCTCTGTGATTATCGCAACGTGTTTCAGCGGATGTGGGTAGCGATCAAGTACGTCCTGGGTTACAAGTCCAAGTACGGTCACTGGGATTGCGTTGTCTTCAACAACGCTACAAAGCAGCAGCTCATCAAGCTGCTGGAGTCTTCGGAGCTGGACAGATGAAGGTCGTATACAATCGGGTTGAGTCATTTCACCCGGCAGTTATCGAGATCTCTACAGCCCAAGGACTCTGCCGTTCTTACTCGTTGTCCGAACAAGGCGGCCCCTACATCCAACTGGACTTCGATGAGTTGGATCATCTAGTCAGCATAGAAATCATTGACGCCGACAAATACCTAGCCCGTGAAGTGCTAGAAGTTGCTGAGCATCCAGATTATTCAGGCCTGTATTCATGCCCCTCTTGCTCAAACAGCTGCACGGAAGAAGACTTGTTACAGCGAACTCACTGCCCGTGTGGTGGCGAGTTCCTGCCGGCTAACACGGTGTACCAAACGAATCTCCAGAAGAAAAAGGAATCCTAGCCATGCCTCATCATCCCAAAGCATTCGATCCCATTCTAGCGGCTGAGTACTACAAAGAGCGCCGCATCCTCGAAGAGCAAACCAACCTGCTCCGTGGTTCGTACCAGACGCTTCGAGCTAAGTATGAATCTGATGGGCTTGACGTCGCCATCGCAGATCACGTCCTAGGAGCAGCCAAGAAGCTGGGCAAGGTACTGGCACCCCAGGAGAACATTGAGCAGCTGCTGGTTACGGCCTACCGTGAACTGGGCTTCGCCACCGGCCAGGATGACAGCACACAAGTACCGCTACCCACCCAGGAAGACATGTGAGCTTAGACTGGAGTAGGCCTCCTGAGAAGGCCTACTCATTCCCCCTGAGCTACATTGACTGGTGCGATGCCAACGATCTGGACCGCCGGCTCAGGGAAAACTACGACCGCTATCGCTACCTAGTATTTTCTCTGGAGTACTATACTCAAGCTTTGGAGAACCACGCACCCGCGCGGCTGCGCAGATTTGAGGATATCTGAGTATGGCCAGGAAATCTTTCGAGCACAAAGCTAAGGATCGCTGGCAAGCACGAGAAAAGCGGGTACTGCAAGAGAGGACATTGGGGGTGGTGCGGGCCGCCAAGACCTTGCACGAGGAGCACCAGGCCGCTCAGAACCCTCAAAATACTCAGAACACCTGGTCAACTTGTACCATTGATACAAACCTAGGTACTGATGGACTAGGGATAACCACGAGCACGGCCAGCAGTAACAACGTCTGCCTCAACGTAGCTGCCGTCGCTTGGTGGACTACTGCTGAGCCCGAGAAAGCGCCAGAGGATAAGAGAGCGCTGGCCGAATCAACGAGGCTTGAGCGGTTCCTCGGAGCTCCGGAGATTGATCACCACTATCAGGCCATCCTAGAGCGCCGGATAAAGAAGCGCGCGAGCAAACAAACCCGTTTCAAGAGCATGTTTGCAGATGACCTTGAGCAGCCAAAACCCTAAGGAACGCTACCAGGTGATCTCCATCGTCTTCCAAAACGGGCGGGAGATCACCTGCGTAGTGCCTGCCTTCGCTGACTGGGAAGAGGCGCACACCTGGGGTAGCTGTCAGATCACAATAGGCGACCCGGGTCCGTTGCCCGAGGACGCTGCGGAGTTCGGGGCCGGGAGCCACGTACCTTGATGAGGTAATCATGACAACGAAAATACCGCCTCCAGCAGCTGTGAAGTATGATCTCTACTACCTAGAGTGTGTGCAACCAGCAGCAAACCACCGCAAGTTCTACTTGATCTTCCGGGCTAATATTGAAGTAACCACTGTGTTCGGGCGTATAGGTACCCAGGGGAAGACTGCAACCAGTATACAGCTATCTTCAGGGATAGCCCAGGCAGTAGCCGCAGCTACTGCGGGCAAGAAAATCAGCGGCGGGTACAAACAGCTTACTAGGGTTCCTCGCAACTTGCTAAGTCACCTATTCAAGTACATAAGTGAATACACGTACGAATACGTTAACCCCCCCGCACTGGCAGCTGATTTTACTGTGGATATCGCGGTGCTATTAGCCATCCTAAACCCGGTCTCCACCACAACAGAATACACACATAAGCCTTGGCAGGAGCCCAATAGGCTCGCCCGGTTTGAGGACATATGATCAAGAAGAAATCTGAGAAGGGCCCCGCGGCTAAGCCCGATAAAAAGAACCCGCTACTGACAGAGAAAAGCCCAGATCTGGTAAGTGATGCCCTAAGAGCATCACTTACCAGGTTACAAACAGCAAAGCAAGTACTGTTGGCGCTCAACTTTGTGCTCACCGAGTTGCGGGATAGATACGCCAACAAATCTATGGACGATGAAGCCGGCCACCTATATTCGCGTGCATACCATAAGCTTGGGGACTGTTACCGAGATGTGCTCATGTTTTCGGGGTTACTGGATACCGCGCAGGCCGCAAAAGCCAGGGGGGACGCCATGAGGTACTACTTCAATGAGAACTTCAGGATAACCAGCTACCTATCTAATGAGCTAAACAACACGTACCCTAGTATTAGGTCGGTAGATGACGAAGCTAGTTTCAGAAAAGAGCTCAGCAAGGCGCTAGCTAAGAGAAACATTCGGGCGGACGATGCCTTGCTTGGCCCTGATCTGGACCAGCACCTTAGTTACTGCAGCGAGAAGAAGTCACCAAATGAAGAGTAATCTGACCGTCCGCGAAGCTTGCAAGCGACGCATACCCCTCGACGGTGCTGACGCTGAGGCGCTTGAACATGCGGTGACCATGACGGAGAAAGAGCGTGACAAGGCGATTACAGAGCGAGACGCCGCTAGGCATCAATTACTACTAGCTGACACCCGGGGCCCGCTGGCTAGCCAAACAGAGTTTGCTGGCGGGCCGTATGCTGTCCCAGATGCGTGGCTCAAGCAAGCAGCAGACTACTCCGGCCTCTGGATCTTCATGCTTGTAGAAGATGCCCGCAAAACTAAGCGCCTCGAAGCTCAGGTAAGGGAACTGCAAGAAGTGCTGGGCGCTGCCTATGCTGGCCATGATGCCTGCACCTGTACTAAGGAACTGCCTCCGGACATACACGGCCCGGAATGCTTTATCTTTAGGAGAGCGGAGGCACTGTCACGCCCCCTATAGCCTCGCTAGGAGTTGCAATGAACCAAGCAACGGCTGAGAAATACCTACAGGAGCTTATTGTTTCGGGGCACCCCGACGCGGCTACGGTGTGGATCACCACAGATAACACATCCTATTTCCCACCTGGAGGTAGCATTGGCATGCCAGTAACTACTTTCCCTATCAACACAACCGACACTAGCAGCCTCAGCCTAACTGACGAGCAGATCAGACAACTTGAGGTATTGATCCATTACTACCGGCAACTAGACAAGGGTGAGGCGATACATATACCCGCCGAGGAACCAGAACTCCGGCGACTATCCAGGTTCAAGGACATCTGATGAAGATAGCCATTAGCACAGGTCACGGGGGCTTTTGGCTATCCGCCCTTGCTGTGAGTAAACTCGTTGCCCTAGGACTGCAGCTGACTGAAGAAGTAGACCCACTAGCAATACGGCATTGGGGTATTAGTGACTACGGCTTTGAGCCTGAGCTAGCCCGGGATGACCCACGTCTCATACAGGTTATCGAGGCACTTGGTGACGAGGCTGGGCATGGGTACTCAAAGCTCAAAGCAGTAGAGATACCTGATGATGTGAAATGGGAGATCTGCACCTGCGAAGGTGCAGAGTGGATTGCCGAAGCGCACAGAAAATGGTCGTAGCAGACCGAGAAGGGCTCACCCCCTTCTTTACCCACTAGACCTGCAATTCTGGCCACTTCTCTGGTTATAAGAAGGGTAGAGAGGAAACGACTGCCTGGGCAGAGGTCCTCTTCGTTGGGGGGACGCGGTGCGGATACCCCAACTGCTGGCCGGACCAGAGGACGTCCGGAACCCCGCCGAGGGGCTAAGTCGGAGGGATGACCCGGCGAGCACACGCCGAGGATCACCGATGTCACACGACATAAAGGGGAAACATGATACTGACTAAGGGTGACGGCACGACCGTCACCACATACAAACCCCGTCCTTGTGGCGCTTGTAAGCGCTGCAAGTACGGGGCCGATCGCTCCGCCGATTGCGGCGGAGCGTATTGGTGCAGAACCGTGGCCAAAGACGGCCACGGTTCGCTGTTCGTTCAGGACCCCAACGGGGGGACTGAACGAACGTTCTAGCCAGTGCTGACCGCCCCGTAAGGGGTCGCTGGTCAGCTTTCCTTAGCCCCTACTCAGACCAGTCCACGGTCAGCGTCGCTTTGCTGCCCTCTTTCATAGCGTGCTCAAGGTGCTCAGGCTTGAAGAGCTGGTATAGTGCACCAACTCCGATCTCGATGCCCTCGAATACCAGGGCTGCTAGTTCTGGTGTCAGTCTTGCGGAGAGGGCCTGTAAGGCTGCCTTCTTAGCTATCTCAGTGAGTGGGGTCAGGTCAGTCATATCTTTCCTTTGAGCAGGGCTAGTAGTGCCTCACGGTCTTTGACTCGACGCACTTGGGGCTCAATCTCGGACCGTAGGACCTCTATTGTCTCTCGCGGCTTATAGCCTCGCCCTAATAGCGCTACCTCGTTCTTACCACGAACTACCTTTCGGCCCTGAAGACGGTAGACATAGCCCTTTTCCGGCAGTAGGTGATCTCCCACCACAACAATTCCGTGGGAGGGGGATACCGAGAAAGTAGTCTTCCCTTTGAGCCCTTTAGCGAGCGCATAGAGCTTAGCGTGGTCCAAGGTCTCTGTAGTGAACACAGCCTTCTGGTTCTGAAACTCGCCAAGTCCCTTAGCTTGCTGACTCTTTATGCGATCCAGCTTCTGTGGGGAACCGTGGTAATAGGCAGCGATCTTCAGTAGCTCGTCCGTCATGGCCTGGTAGACCCTCAGATTCACGGCCTACCCGCCCCAGTAGTCCGCGGCCACGAGCACGCCCTTGAGCACCACCAGCGCGCCGAGGAGGGCCAGGCCGATGCTCTCCACGGCGTCAGGACGGGGGCCTCTCATGGCGCGCTGTCAAATGACGCCGCCAGACCACCCAAGCGCGCCACAACGCGGCGCACCGTCTCCAGCGCCCCAATTTGAGGACCCAGCTTCTCCCAGCGGCACACCGCCTGAAGATGCTCATAGACCTGCCGCACCCGAGCCATCCGCGCAGGGTCACCTGAGATCGGGGTGCGGTCCAGGTACTCGGTCATCTCCCCCGCGATGTACTGAAGCTCCTCAGCCATCCGGTCCATGTTTTGGGCCAGCGGCGCGCGGCACCACCCGTCAATAGCGGCCTCTAGGTTCCCGAGGAGGATCATCGCGGGTCCTGTCGCGCCAGCTGTAGGTCGAAGGCCCCGCGCTGGATGTCGTCGGCCAGCCGCGGGGAGCGGTTCAGCTCCTCACCAATAGACCCCTGAATTGCCTTGAAGCGCTCGTAGCGCTCACGGTCAAGGTACTCGATAGGCCAGCCCCGGTAATCCTGGAGCTTGTAGTGCTCACGTCCTGTACCCCGACACTGAGCGCAGTCGTGAACCTGAACCTCGGAGATGAGGTGGTTACCCATCATATCGCCAGAACCTGCGCTGGAGGTCACTTTCATCTGCCCCTCACACACGGGGCACGGGTACTTAGGAGCTACACCCGCTGCAACCTTAGCCTCAAGCGCTTCCATAGTGATTCCGAGGTCCTCCGCCGCCTGTTCCCAGGATTGATACTTTGCGTTGCTCATGGCGCAGTCTCCGGACACCAGACCTCAGCTAGCTTCCGTGCGATTCGCCCAATCACGGGCAAGTCAGCATCGAGCACAACGATCTCAGCTATTCCACCATCAACTGCGCCACTTAAGAGGTCTTCAAGCAGACCCCCAAGCCACCTAGCTTCTGCTGGTGTCAAGTCATTCATGGCGTAGTCTCCGTGCCATCGGGGCACTTCGGGCAAGTACCATCTGGACAAGGCCTGCACACATTGATCAGGTGCAGCTTGACGGGCCCCGACCAAATGAAGTGAGGCTCCTCGTTGTTGGTCCAGCACTTCATCTCCATGGGGTTAGCAGGCTTGATGAAGCAGTTGGCTATGTCTCCGGTCTTGGCCTCGATCTCGAGGGTCTTGCAGCCGAACAATGTAGCCCCAAGAGCCGCCACCAGTGCTGTGCCAGCCATGAATAGGCCTAGTGTAACGACGAGCTTACGCGGATCGCATATGATTAGAAAAAGTCGAGTTCGAAGGTATTCCATAAACCTCTTCTACACCGCATTGGCGTCTTTGAAAACCTGGAATAAGGGCAGTAGCACTACACCGAGGTTAGCTATGAAAAACACTGGGTCTGTAAATACAGGCAGATACCCCATGGCAGATGGGGGGGAGCTAGTAATCTCCCTGGATGGTACCCACGGGCGGTTGCTGCACCTAACCAAAACACAGATTACAGCTCCTATTGGGGCGGTACGTTGGGTTGATTGCGCGGAAATCTACCAGTGCCGGGTGGGTAGGTGGTTCATTAACGAGAACCACAACGTGGTGTTGCAGCTGGAGATACAGCCAACCAGTGCGTACGAGGCCTGCCCGAGGATAACAGAACCCGTACAGGTACTGAAGTTTCAGCAACTATGGTACGAAGCCCTGGGCGGGGAAGAACCTGATACGTCAACCAATAGATACACCAACCGTTTTGGGGGCATCTAGCAATGTTCACGCTAAAAAATGGAAACCTGGTGCTGTGCGGAGCCGTGGCGCTGGTAAACCCGGTAAACACCGAGGGCGTTATGGGAGCCGGGCTGGCGCTTCAGATCAAGGAAGCCTACCCGGAGAGTTACGCGGAGTACCGTAAGGCCTGCATGCGTGGCGATTTGGCTCCTGGGAAGGTACTCATCTCGCGAGTTACCAGCCGTAGCAAGTCGCTGGATACACAAATGGTCATTCACTTCCCCACAAAGCGGTACTGGAAAGATCCCTCACGGCTGGTCTACGTGCAGCAGGGGCTGCCCGCGTTGCGGGAGGTACTACTGCGAGAGAAGCCAGAAACGGTAGCTATTCCTGCCTTGGGTTGCGGCTTGGGTAACCTGCCATGGAACGTGGTGTATCCTATCATCAAGGAGCACCTCGCAGATTTGGATGAGACTGATATTTGGATCTACCCCCCGCAGGGCAGATCCGTATGAAGTTGACACTGCGGGTGCTCATTTGTGGAAGTCGTAACTGGCTGGACAAGAGAATCATCCACCGACGCATGCTGTCATTACCCAAGCGTACTACCATCATTGAGGGTGGTGCTCGAGGTGCAGACACCATAGCCCGGCAAATCGCGGAGAAGCTGGGATACGCCGTGGAAGAGTACCCAGCTAACTGGGAGCTCTACGGCAAGGCCGCGGGCGTCTTGCGTAATCAGCAGATGCTGGATGAGGGTAAACCTGAGTTAGTCATCGCGTTCCACGAAGATATCGAGAACTCACGAGGTACCGGTGACATGGTGCGCAGAGCGCGTAAGCACAGGATCATGGTGGAGGTTATCGACGGGTGACTAGATGCTGGTTGAGGTAACCCTCTTGCCGCACTGGTTGCACACGTAGATCTCCTTCTTGGCGGTATCCTTGGCTTGGGGGATCAGCACCCCGCTACAGCCACAAGAGATCTTGCGTGGGCTCTGAAAGGTCTTCTCGACAGTAAGACCCGTCTCACGGTCAACCCGGGTGTGGGTGTTAGAACGGAGCTTGTTGATGGGATGTGTTGTGCCGGAGCGAGTATCTGTCATGACCTTCCTTTAGCCCCCAAAGATGGTAACGCTTGTATCAGGTACCACAGAATCCAGCCCGCCATCAGCTTGATCTTCTTTTTGGGCGGCGGCCATAACTTCTTGGGTGACAGCTAAGAGATCATCGCGTGTCCACAGACCCTTACGCTCACCCATAGTGGCCAACACCACAAAGGTATCTTGCACAGATGAGATAGCCTTTATGAGTTCTAGGTCTTGTGCACTGAGGTCTTGAGCTGCTTTCTGTAAAGCTTCTAGGTCGCTACCGATACTAGCTCGTAGCTTTGCGTACAGCTGATCTAGGTTGTGTACCCGACTCATCCGATCCTTTCTTCGCCTTGGGCTTGGGGCCTGGCTTTTTCTTAGCTATGGGTGCCGGCTTAACTACTGGGGCGGGTGCCTCAGCAACCTTCTTACCGCCTTTGGGCTTCTTATAGGGGTCTTGAACATGGTAGCGCTCAAGTTTCTTTAGCTCCCCAGAATAAAACTCCAGCTTCTCGTAGATTTCATCCAGCGTAGTAGCTATCTCTGACTTAGGTACGTGCTGAACTAGACAGCCTTCAGCCTCAAGAATCTTGGCGGTACCGATGTCCTGGTCTAGAAATCCACGAAGAGTGTCTGCTAGGTGATCCCATATCCGCATGGTGTGCTTGATCTTGACGATCTGCTGCAGCAACTCCTCGACGGTCATGGAACACCCCTGGTCAGTTCGAACATTACGACTTTAGAAACGCCAAAAAACGCCTGCCCATATCTGCCCCGCTGAGGTTATCCCTCATCAGGTTCTTCAGCGGATAGATTACGACTTCCTTCTGCTCCTTGGCTAGGCGTCGTTTTGTAGCATAGCCGCGCCAGTCTTTTTCCTTGAGTGAGGTAACCGCGGCTTGCATTGAGTGCTTGTAGCGCTTCAGGTAGATATCGGCATCTCCGCCAGTAGCTAACCAGTAGCGCATAACAAGCTGGGCCAGGTTCTCCGTGGTGAGAACAAATACAGACGCCTCAGAAATGTTCTCTGAGTCCGCAGTCAGCTTGCAGCTGGGACAGCTAAATAGATCCGCCTGTACGTATTCAGGCAAGATCAGCTGCTTACACCGCGGGCAAGTAAAGCAGGCCTCGTCCATGTCGCCACTAGTGCTGCTCCCTGAGCGCATAATAGCGATGCGGCCAACAATCTGAGTGCTCTTGCCGCCTCTCGGCATGATGTTGAGCTCTACCTTATAGGTAGCTCTCTCTCTGGGCGTATGAAGTGGATTCTCTGCCCTAGGGATATCCGGGGCTTGCCTGAGAATCTCCATGTTGGTGTCTGATATGAGTACCCCGGGCATACCTACTCCTTACTGTAACTAATAGGCTTGGCGCCCTTGATGCTGCCCTCTTTGGGAACGTTCCTGTTGGCAGGTAACCACAGTGGCGCTTCGTCTGGTCCTAGCGCGGGTTTCTGTGTCGTACCCAGCGCTGGACCTTTGGGTGTGTACCTGGGCTCCGTTTTCTTTATGACGCCCGAAGAGACAACCTTGTAGTCCACTACGCCAGTACCCTCTCCCAGGGGGATACCCCCTCGGCTAGCTACCTTAGCCTTGATAAGCAAACCCCCGATGCGCTCCATGGCGGAGACAATATCATCGCTCTTAAAAGCCAGGTACCAACCGAAAACCAGCCTATTAGCCCCTTTGACTTCCTTCATGAAGTACTTTTGGCCGAAGAAACTCTTCCATCCCCGCTCATGGGTAAGAAAATACTCGAGCACCATGAGCAGCAAGGGGCGGTCTGTCTCACGACATAGGAAAGAGACATCCTTAGCGCCCAGGGTCTGATTGGTAACCTGCAAGCAGCCCAGGCTGTTGATGACGTGAGCCAACCTGTCCGCGGCGCGTTCCACTTGAGTTGTCGGGGAATCCATGGGGCTACTCATACTGCGGGCTCCGTAAGTTAATGTGAGATACGCCTACCGGCGGGGTAATGCACACCGGAGCGGGACTATCTAGGCGGATCTCCGGAGGGTACTCTTCCACAATTTGCTGAACCAGACGATCTACATCCTCAACAAAGGTATCAAACTGCCGTCGCGTATCCAGGCGAATCTGCTCAACAGCCTCTGGGGCAAGCACGCCCCAACGCTCCATGAGCGCCTGCACATGCTTCTCCACAAGCCCGGCGGCCAGTATCTTTCGCGTGAGTTCTCCCTGGCTCATAGGTAACTCACCCAAGCAACCTCCGCGTCAGAAAGCCCCCCGTAGGGGCTCTGGGCTGCAACCCACACCACGGTATGATCCTGCTGGTCGGAGTCAGACAGTATTAGACCACCTGCCAGCCTATCTACCCGATCATCCAGCCCAGCCCAAGCAGCTAGCTTCTCCTTGGAGCCTACAAGCACATGGGTCAAAGACAACCCCTTGGCGCTCAGGGCCAGCATAAGCTCCCCCAGAATGTGTGTTGCTTGCCCAGTGGTACTGAACGTACTGACCTCCAAGTGCGAAAGCATCCTGAAGGGAGAGGAGGATTCCGGGATTCCACTGTCCCAGGAGTCATTTTCTGGGCCGTACCATCGAACCAAAAGGGGCTTCTTCTTCTCCAAGATGATCATCTGCATGTGTTTCTTAGATAAAACGCGGCGCAGAAGATGTATTAGCCTGTCCATGGTAGGTTTCGCCGGCAGAGGGATCTCCGCCTCATGCTCGACGAGGTTAACGTCTACCATGAACGCATCCATGCTGGACGTTATGGTCTTTGCTACGTCAGCTAGTAACGTGGGGTCAGTAAGATTCGATGCGCTCATCATACTCCCTCACGTAGGATTCCAAGGCCTGCACGATAATCTTGGACACAGAGATTTTACGCCCCCGCTGACGCTCGTAGTGAACCAAGGTCTTGGCTGCCTCTAGCAAAGGGCCTTGTATACGCACATTGAGCCTCACCGTAGGTATACGAGTCAGCGCCTTATCTGCGGGCTCGGAACGAGTGCTGACCCAGTCCTCGTGCCGAGGAGCCTTGTCATTCGCGGAATGTCCAGAAGCACTCATCTTCATCCACCTTTACTGCTGCCGATGCATGGACAGGGGGCAGCCCCGCTTCATCTGTCACACGATAGTCCACGCGCAGCCGTCCCGTCAGCATGGGTTCTTCTACACGATCGCACAGCTTTTCGCGCTCCATTTCGATGACTAGAGCTATCCAGGCCTCTGCCTCCGATGCGGATTGGTTAACAAACTCCTGTAAGATGCTGTCTCCCTCTGGAGTATACAGACAGTCCTTATCCCCATCGGTACCCCACACGAAGAGCGCCCCAGAGCAGGCCCAGCAGCGAGTTGTGTTTGTCTTGTGTCTAGCTCCGCAAAACAAACACCGCTGCACAGGCCCCTCCGGAAGCGGCTTGTTGGGCCTACGCCCGCGCTTGTGCGCATACAGGGACCGAAGCGCCACTAGGCAGCTTCCTCCTCAGTAGCTGCTCCATAGATCTCTAGGTAATCCACAAGGCGAAGACGGCTTTGGTCCGTAGAGTACTGATCGGGCAAGCAATCAAACCCAGCAAACCGAATGGTTAGCACCCGAGTTCCCGGCGTTAGGTCTATGGGGTAGAAGAAAGAGCCTTTACCATCAATCTCGTTCTCCCGTGCGGCCCCCTTGAGGAGGGCCCTAGGCATCCAGAACCCAACCCCCCTAAACACGGACTCTTTTTGACCATTGCGGACCCTGTACTCGCTTGCTGTAGGCACAGCCAGTACGGTACCCCAATGATCTGCATGCGTCATACTGCCCTGGGGAAGGTGAATAAGCCCCTCATTCTCAGGGTAGGGATCCTGCAGCAAAACGATTCTTCTGCCGGTGGGACGGATCCATGGACCCCTGTCCATGGCGTTGTACCAACCTGTGAATGACCACTGGGGGTCATCTATAAGAATCCAGGCAGCTTTTTGCTTGTACGAAAAGTAGTTCACGCTAGCCCCCCTGACTAGACAGCAGGGCTAAACTCTTCGGGCCCCCCACCCATATCCTGGATGAACCGACTGGTGACCTCCCCTACGGGAGCCGTGTGGGTACCGGCTTTGGTCTCCACCTGAACAATTTGCTTAGCCTGTGGTTTTGGATCCCACATTAGCCCGCTCTCAGTAGCATCGCCGGAAGTTTCTTCCGTCTTCCAGCGCTCCAGGAGCTGCCCCAAAGTTGAGGATTTATGCGGTACCAGCTTTACCGCCTCGTCTTCCTTGCCTGCGGCGATGAAGTACCGAAGGCTGACGTTTTTGCCGTCACGGGACGCTTCTGGGGGTGTAATAGCTTCAGCAACTAGCAACCATCGGTGCCCGTGTCGCTGATCTTCTACTCGAGCCATGTAGACCTTCGCTTCGCGAAGATCATGCAGACTAACCCCGTTCTTCTCGATGCTCACGCGTATCCTCCACACTAAAAGGTGACGTATCGTCACTGCCTAACACCATGCCAAGTTCCTCTGCACCTGCAGAGAAGTCTTCCTGCGGTGGGTATCCACCAAACTCACGGTGAGAAACGGGCTGCGAGCGAGTTGACTTAGCCGTGTACCGGGTCAGTAACCCAACCAAGGCAGCCAGATCTTCCTCCGCAATACTCAGATCCACATACTCGCCGTCCGGGGTTTCAACCCTGACGAATGTAACTTCACTAAGGTCACTCGTAAGATCCGCGTACTGCCCGCACTTAGTTACCCTGAGCATGGTGTGCTCCAACATGAGGGATAGGTACCACAGCCAGAGCCATCTGTACAACACTGCAATGCATTTTTCCCTGGTTGGATCACGGATAGACGCGCTCAGCGCGGCTAACTACTTGATACAACTCATCCAAAGCTACCTTGAGCCTGGCGTTATTAGGCCCGCCTTCGCTGATCCCTAACTCCCGAGATAGCGTTGTGACCTCCTTAGCCCAACGAAGAAGCTCTGGGGCATTCTCAATCAGATGTAGTCGGGCTAAGAAGACTTCGACAAACGTGTCCTCTACGGTAGCTACCAGTTCTTGTTCTCTGCTGAGGATTAGGCCGCTAGCGTTACTGTGCCACGAGGTGGTCATTCTTTACTCCAACCCATGAATTGACGTGTGAGGGGGTAAGAAGCCGGGAGGCAAGTATCCATTGCCCCCCGGCCAAGCATTTCTGAAATTTGGACTTAGACGCCATTGATCCCAGGTCAAACCTTAGTGGGGTCGCTCTGCCGTTAAGCTATGGGCCCATATGTGTGGAGGGCCCAACGAGGATTCGAACCCGCATCTACCCCATATCGCCTGGTATCTTAGATTCCAAGTCCTCAGACAATACTGAGGCTGTTTTACAAGTTTCAGCTTCACCCAACACCCTTACGGGCGCGTCTACCATTCCGCCACCGCCTGGTAAATTCAGGCGGGCTGGACTCGAACCAGCATGTTGGGAAGTGAGCTTCATCTTTAGTCTCAGCTTGCCGTGACGGAAAATTCCGCCCCGGCTATCGTGATCGTTGTACTACTTGAGAAGCCAGGAGAACAGTGCAGCCCCCATGACTGCGTGTCCGCACTCCTGAGCGTTGGCCTGCTCGCGAGCCGACTTGACGGCCTTGGTGAGCTTGACCACGCGCTCCAGAAGCTCCTTCTTCCTCGGCGTCGGCAGGGCACCGGAGAACTTGTTCCCCGTCCACCATCCGATGATCTCGTCCTCTGTGTAGGTCTGGCACTGCGCCGGGTGCTTGTCCGTGGCCGGAGCCATCGTCAGCACCTTGTTGACCTTCTTGGTCCGGTGCGTCTTGCTGGGCACCTTCGTGCGGTAGAGGCCGGTGTTGGGATCCAGCTCCCAGTCCTCGGACTCATCCAGCACCGGGATCGCAGATATGAACTCCTTGAGCGCCACGCACTTCTTCTCGAGAGCGAGAAGCGTGGTTGCCGGAACGCCCTTGGCAACTGTGACGCCGTCGATCTCGAGATCCGCCTTGGCCTCGCAGTTGCCGAGGTCCTTGACGAGGGTGAGGTCCATCACCTCGCCCCAGTGCTTCGCCATCTCGCTCAGCACCTCGGGGGCACTGAACTGCACCCGCTGACGCTCTGGGGGGAACTGCTCGCCGGATTCGTCCTTCGGCTCGTACGCCTTGGCAAACCCGTTCCACAAACCCTCTTTCTTGGCCACCTGGAACAGCTCAGTCACCGCGCTTTCAGCGCGGCTCTTGACGTCCTTCTCGATGGCTACGATCTGGTTCAGCTTGAAATTCTTTGCGGCCATAGTTGCTCCTTCTGCCGGGGGTATGTAGGCCTACGTAGTTCTTTTACCAGATTATTTACAGGTAGCTGCCAGATACTGCTCCAGGTACTCCTGGTGTCTGGCAGCCTGTTCTGGATCTTCCCGCAGATAGAATGGCGGCTTTACCGCCTCGGGTGGGTAGATAGGCAATAGCTCTTTCACATAGCCCGCCGCCAGCAGCATGTTCTCTAGCAGCTTTACATGTGACCACACAGCGCCTAGCCGCATCTGCTCGTACAGCATGCGCTCGTTCTCGGCGGTACTCACTAGTTCCAACCCTTGGGGCCCTTTACGGGCTCAGGAGTTGTCATAGGCACAGGCAACTCCGGGTTATGCTGTAGGCGCGTAGACATCATGTGCTGCTGTGCTTCGGACATCATCATTCCGGAGACCACTGCCTTACCGAACTCCATGGTCACATGGTGGTACTTTTGCTCGAGGAAGTCCGGGTCGCCTATGAGCTGCAGATCCCCGTCCTTGTCCGTGTACGGCAATAAGCCTGACGCCATTGCGATACCTACACGGCCCAGTGCTCCTTTAGGGCGTTGGTCCCTGCGGTCATCCCGAATAAGACACAGGCCCCCATGCTCTACGAAGTCTTTGCACCACTTCTTGACAGTGGGTGACTTAAGAGGCTCAGGAGTATGAAAAGCCACCCACCACGTAGGATGCCCCTGTATCATGGCCTGCAAAGCAGGGAAGTAAGTGTCCTTAGGGTGCGACTCCGGATTGACGTGCAGGATGTCCGACCCGTTGCTGTCACAGGCTCTGTGGTTATCCTTGTTACCTGTCATGGCGTTGACTCCACTTGTGTAGGTATCAGCTCTAGAATAGCACCTATCGTTGTTTGCAACTGAAGGTACGCATTCACCGGGGCGAACTGGGAAGCTTCGTTATCTAGGTCGAACAGCAGTCTACGCAGCCCTATAATATCCATCCCCGAAACATCGGTATGAGCACCCACCGCCACAACATACTCCAGCATACGTTGCATGGCGTAACACACCTGTGCCCACGCGTAGACAGGGCTACCCTGCTGGCCGAGGGCATACTTACGCTTGTTACGCATGACCGTGATGACCCCTCGCAAGGCGACGACAACCCCTGGGCTAATCCCGCGACTTTCCCGTAAGCTGGCCTCAACTAACCGATTGACTGCCGGGATAGCTGCCCCCCACTCCGAATCCAGCAGGCAAGTCTGGTCACCCGGCTCAGAATCGCGTGGCATACGTAGCACATCCGTCAACCCAATCCTCCCGGCAGTTGGCGCTGGGTTATGCTCCAGGAGCTCAACTAGCGCCGAGTCCGTTCGGATTATTCGACTCGACGCTAGCCTAAGAGCACGTAGGCTATCGGGCAGCCCCATTAGACTTCCCCAAACCGGTTGAGAGCGGAGCGCGGCCCGGTGTCAACAACCAGCATGTCTTGCAGCTTCTTCAATTCCTCGGCTACCGACGTCATCTCTGCCAGTAACCCGGCTTCCTTATGCTGTGCGGCTCGCTCTAGATCCCTAAGCTCCTTGGCGTGACTATCCATCAGGCTGTTCTGTACCTCGACTGCGTTAGCTACCTTGAATATCAACTCGTTATATTGTGCATCCACCCCTGAGACAGTTTCCTTGAACATGCCGGCAACCACAGTAGAGAATGTACCTGCCTCTGAGTCATCCCACAGGAGAAGCATAAGCCTGCATAGCAGCTGGGCTAGCTGAACGCTGGGGGTATTTCCTACTTTATTGCGCTCTTTACTGCGCTTGCTCGTGTGCTCCAGGAATACATCGTGGGCAACACCGACCTTAAACGCCAGGGCGTTCAGCTCGGAAAAGGTGGTTAGCTGGAGCCTGGCTAGCTCCAAATGGGCACGCCAGGAACAAGGTCCTGATAGGTACTGGTAGCACGACTGACCGACATGATCCGCTCCCTGGGCGTGCAGCAGGTTCTTTGCCATCTTGTCTGAGAATGGCTCTTTGCACGTCGGATCAACACTGGAGACCAGCACGTAATCCTCATGCTCACTTGGGCCCGTGAGCTCCAAATACCGATGTCGTCCTGCGTCGTTGCTGTACTGGCAGTACACAAAAAGACTTCCGGGGACTAGTAGATCCCTAGGTATCACACATACTCCGATTGCCTCCACGCCTGGGAGGCTTGGCCCCCAGGCTATTTTTTGATCGTTCTGGCCATAGCCCCCTGTACCCTGGATGGGACAGGAACGGACTCGGCCCCAATAACAAGCGGACCTTGCTTGGAGAACATCTCCATAGCCCGCTTGGCTTGTTGCGTCTGCTGCGACTTCCCGCCATCGATTAACGGGAATGCTGCCTTCTTATAGTCATCCAGGAGGGATTCTAGGTGCTTATCCCCTGAATTCACGATTGCTTGCAGAAGGGTCATCGTGCGGAGAAACTCCGCCTTCTGCCTTCTCAAGTAGACCATCAGGAGAAGAGTCTCCTGTAGACTCCCGGAGGGAGGGTACTGGGACAAGCTATCTAAGTAGATGTTAGCTTTGACCCAGCCTACAGGAGACTCTACCCATTTCCCAGGTCATCCAGCACCGTCAGTCGGCTCACACGCTCTCTGAACCAGACGTGGTTGAGCATGAGAAGCTGAAGAAGTTCCACTGAGAATGACGCTACGCGCTTCCACCGCTCTTTGAATAGCTTAGGATCTCGCTCACCCTTTTCACCTAGGTGGTTGGGCAACGTCTTGCCGTTGATGGAGTGGATCCCCAGCGTCAACTCCATGATGGCGTAGGTCTTCAACAGGTTAGGCCCGCCCATGGACTCTTCATGAGCCTGCTCATTGATGAAGAGTTCATCTTCGCCCGAGATTGTTTGGAACACGACCTCGAGGCTCTTAGGGCGGATGGACACCTTTTGCTGAACACGCCCTGTGGTAACCAAGCTAGAGAAGTCCAGCTCAGAGCACCGGGTCTCGATAGCCTTACGGACCCTGGGATTATCCAGGTAGCTAGACCCCGAAAGCACAGACCGGGGGGAAACGTCAATGCGCTCCTCATCA
>Ga0209518_1001937_pt1 | contig 20659 bp, 35 predicted proteins | sample RifGroB1_FD_183993 | JGI IMG/M metagenome (GOLD analysis project Ga0209518, IMG submission 183993) | Groundwater microbial communities from Rifle, Colorado, USA - Groundwater B1 (SPAdes) (version 2) | ecosystem: Environmental > Aquatic > Deep subsurface > Groundwater | place: Rifle, Colorado...
GCCGCTTACCACTGATGACTACCGCCAGATTGCCCGTGAAGAGGCAATGCGGATCGCGCAGTCACAGATGGCAAAAGGTGAAAACCGAATCAACCAGCGAATACAGGAAAGGTTTGACGGGCTCGAAGCAAACAAGGGCTTACTCAAACTGACAGAAGAACAGGTGACAACGGCTCAACAGCAGATCATCAACGAAGAACAGATGAATGCTTTCAAGCCGAAAGCCAACGGACAGCAGGCCAGCGGTTCAGAGGCAGCACCTTCGGAAGACCAGTTTCGCCAGAATGTTTCGGCAGTGTACGCAGAGATCAATGCAGTTGTTGCAGACGAAGGAGTGGAGCTTACCGAGAACGATCCTGAATTCAAAATTCTCGATAAGGCGTTGAGTGACCCAAACGGTTCCTACGCAAAGACCATCCTGGCCGCAAGCAAAGCCGCAAAGACCAAGGCGGCCCGCGCCAAAGCACAGAAAGAAAATGCCAATGCCCGCGTGACGGGTGGAGGCGGATCAACCTCCGATAACAATATTTCAGGCATCACCGACGCGAAGGAACTCTACAAGCTGGGTGAGAAGAAAATCGGAGAAAAAAAATAACAGGAGAATACCATGCTTACCCTCAACGATTATTTCAAGCAGAGCAAAGACCCGTATCAGAAAGGCTTGATTGCCGACCTGTTACGCTACTCTGACTTGATGAAGATCGTCCCCATCGAAAGTGTAAACGCCCTGCGTATAAACGCGACCCGCTGGCAGACCATGCCATCGGTTGCCTTCCGTAAATTCGGCGGCGGCTACACCGAAAGCTCGGGCACAACCGAGCCGATCACTGAAACCCTTGCCTTGCTTGGCGGCGATGTGAAGTTTGACCGCCTTTCCAACAAGGGAGAATTCATCGAAGACCCCGTGGTCACACAGATGAACATGAAGGCGAAGGCCATGGCTAAATTGTTGGTCATGTAAAATCCAGCTATATGCTGGAAACTCTTCAAAAGATTAGTCCTACTGATGAGGTAAAAATGGACAATACATGGAGACAATCAGCAGATAAGACCGAAGAAACGAACCTTAATTCAGATATAGGATGGCTTGCAGGTGTGTGGGATGGTGAAGGAAGTATAGGTATGCACCAACACACAAAGCAAAAAGGGAGACGTGTTCCCAGAAGTTCGATAGTAAATACGGACTTTGCCATTATCGAGGAATGTTCCAGGATACTAAAGGACATGGGCGTCGGTAATTTTGTGCAGACGAGATACCTGCCCAAAAAGGAACATGCCACCCGAAAAGACTTGACAATTGCAGGAATGAAAAGAAACAAAATATTCCTTGAGTCAATCATCCCTTATCTGAGAGGATACAAGAAAATAAAGGCAATGCTTATCATGAGTTTCATTTATTCAAGAATGATGAAACCTGGAAGCGGAAGAATGAGAGGCGGCGTTCCTCTCGATGCCTTTGAAGAGAGTTGTGTCCAAAAGGTTGCAAATGATTTCGACGGAAATCTCAACGAGTTTACGCTGGAGTGGATTGATAATATCCACAAGATGTACTCTGAACTTCGTAGACAATACGAAGAGGCAGCAGAAATGATTGCCCGCCCGCAAGGGTCTAAGTAACAGAATGTTCAAATTCAACGACACCCTGGTCAACGGCGACCATGCCGTAGACGCCGACGCTTTTGAAGGTTTGAAGAAGCGCGTTGCCAATATGCCATCCCGTCAAACCATTTGGCTGGACGCCAGCGCGAACGGCACAGGCGCAAGTTTGAAAGTTCTGGCCTCCGAAGCCAATGAACAACTCTTCCTGGATGCGCTGCATAAGGCGATCAAACGCTGTGACGGAGCCAATGCCCTGCTCAGTAACGAAGACACCCAGCTCGGACTCGGCCAGGTACTGCGCCGCTTGAAGCTGAACACCACCATGACCGACGCATACGATCACACCTGGGATTCATTCAACGGCGTGAAGATTGTTGACGTGGGTTTGAAGTCGGATAAGTCCACCGAGATCATCACCAATACCGAAGTTGTTGCCGACGCAACAGGCACCAGTATCTACGCTGTGCGCTTCGACACCGACGACGGCGTACGCGCCATTGACCTCAAAGGCGCAGGCGGGCCGCAGGTCTATGACCCATTGAAAGGCGGCGAAATGGAAGCGGGACCCCAGAACCTACGCCGCATTGACTGGCCGGTAGGATTGTTCCACAAGAGCCAGTACACCATCGTCCGCATTGCTGGCTTCAAGATGGCCGCAGCCTAAAGGAGAATATCATGCGAGACAATACCTTTTATCAATCCGATGCCGCCGTTGCCGCCGATGCCTTTGCAGGCGCGTTCAATTTGGACGGCACCCCTGCTGACGGCGCGTGGCTGCAATTCGTGGTCACCCGCAATGACGCCGACGCCGACGAGACTCTTGAAGTCGTCGTGTACGGCAAGGACACCGATTCGGGCTGGGCTATCACAGACCAGCAAGTGAGCGGCAATTTCAAGCTGGTGAATGCAGACATCGCCAACGGCGCAACCGTTGTTCGTTATTTGCACGTCACCACGCCGTTGAACTACGTCAACCCCTACTATAACGTAGGCGGAACGACTCCTTCCTGGACTATCGCCTGCGCGCTTGTTTCAGGCCCTGATCAAAGTCAGGTGAACTAACCAAATGCAGGCAGGGTTTACGCCCTGCCTGCCATTCAATTTGAAAGCGAGAACATCCCCATGTCTAAACGATATTTAGTACATGTACCCAATGTGCAATTTTCAGAGACCGTTATGGGCGTGCAATTCAACAAAGGCAGAGCCACTGTTGACGAGCACAGCATTGACGAAGCTCTCGGATACGATGTTGAAGACATAGCCAGGCAAATGGAAAAACTGGGCTATGTGGTCGAAGAACTTGACAAAACCGAGGTTTCCGAAGAACCCGAAGTCAAGGCAAAATAAACCTCAGCCTCCCGCAAGGGAGGCTGAACCAATCTTATGACAACAGTATTTGACATCTCTCTGCAAGTGATGAAGCATGTGACCGATGTGCTGGAGGGGACGGCGACGGACGGGTCTGCCACGTATTTGAAGGACGTGGAGAATTTGATTCAGGCGAACGAGTACTTTGATAGGGGCACGATCTGGATCAAGAGCGGGACGCACGCCAGCAAGGTGGTGAAGGTGACCGGGCACGCGAACAATAAGCTGACCTTCAACCCGCTATCTTCCGTGTTGTGCGTGCAGCAGGTGGAAACCGCGACTGTGCTGGGAACTGTGACGGGAAACGGGAATGCGACAGTGGTGATCACTGCCGCAGGAATGCCGAACAACCCAAAGACGATCAGCGTGGCGGTTCTCAATCTGGATACCGCTTCACAGGTGGCGACGAAAATCCGCACGGCGTTGAATGCTGATACGGATGTGAAGAACTTCTTTACCATCGGCGGGAGCGGGGCGGATGTGACGCTGACTACCAAGACTGCGCGCGCCAACGACACGACCATGAATATGAGCACGGCGAACGGAACCTGCACAGGCCTTACCGCAGCGCCAACCAGCGCGAACACCACGGCTGGAGTGGCGGGTCCACGCTATGCAGTAGCGCGGGGATTGTTTCCGTGGGAACAGGTGATGGCGAAGATGCAAAGCGCATTGGATGAGACCTGGGTGGAGGGTGAAGATGAAAGCCTGACGGGTGACGGCGAGACGCTGGAGTTTGTGCTGCCTACCGGAGTCTATAATCTTTTGCGGGTGGAGATCGAACGGGCGGACTGTCCACAGTTTAAGTCGAACCATTGGCATGAGCACCCGGGAGTCTTGCGATTCAATTATGGGCATGAACCCTACAACGCCGACGTGCTGCATCTATTCTACAAAACAGACCACACAGAGATCACAAGCTACGATGTGACGATCAGCACGCAGATAGATCGTGACTGGCTGGCTTTGACGGCGGCGCGGGATCTGTTATTTTGGGGGGCGAGCATGTATGGACTCAAGACTAACATGATCGAAGACAAACTGAACAAAGTGCTGGGAATGTTGAAGGGCAAAAACGCACGCATTCAGGGGCTGAACGTCATCATGAAAGCGGGAGGGTAGAGCATGACCGTCCGCGTGAGTCCCGAGGAAGTAATGCCGAGCCATCATTTCGCCCTGCAAGATCGGGCGGGAAAGATGCTGGGGTTGATCGCCTGCAACGCAACGACAGGCAAGCGGCTGGATATATACGATGAGAGTCTGTACATTGAAATTCCAGTCACCACCACAGCGGCGAAGCAGACGAGCGGTTCATCCAGCTACGACATCTTCGACTATCCTTATTCGCCAATTGTGCAAGACGACTGGAGCGGCGGGCGGGGTAGTTTGGACTTCGAGAGAGACAGCACGAAGTACTTCGATTCATTCCGCGCCATTACAGGCAGGGCAAACAAAGCTCATGCGGGGCCGCTGGAAAACTACGCCGAAGGACTACGGAGCGGGGACGAGTCGATGCCTGGGAGTTTGAACTTTGTGCCGATGACGGAGTCTAACCGCATCCTCTACAAAAGATTTCAAGCCAGCGCAGCCTACACAGTTGGTAAGGTATGGAACATCCTGCGGAGAAAGAGTACGCCGGGCAATCTACGGGTGGCCATCCATGCAGACAGCGCGGGGGATGTGGGCACGGAATTGGCGTTTATCAGCGTGGCTTATACCCGTATGGAGGACATCCTAAGCGAATGGCTGAATGAAACCATCTCGCAGGCATTGACGAATGGCGCATATTACTGGCTGGTGCTTACCGCAGACAATGAAGATAACGACAAGAAACATTGGCTGGTGGGTGTGAATGAAAACGTGGGCACGACCTACGCCTCTAACACGTTCAGCGCCACGCCGACGGCTGCCACGTTTGACCTATACTTTCGCCTGACCCCAGCCGATGAGACGAAGACCTGCATCCCCTTTGAGTATAAGGAACAGCAGTACTTTGTGATCTCGGGGACGACAGGCGCGCCGAAGATTTACATGGCAGGCGACAGAGGAACGGCAGACGCGAACACGGGTCAATTGAATAAACTAATCGACGGGACCAAGACATGGACAGTGAACGAACATGCGGGCTACCCTGTGCTTATTACGGATGGACTGGGGAAAATGGAACCGCAACCGTGGCGCACCGTCCTTTCCAACGATGCGACCAGCCTGACCCTGGATGAGAGTTGGACCATCACCCACGACACGACCACCGAATACGTGATCTTCGGAACTAAGATGAAGGAGATCGCAGGGCATGGGTTGACCGCACCTGTCACCAGTGTGCTGGTGAGTCCGACGGGTGTGATCTACTTCTGCATGGGTGACAGCGTGACCGTGCGGGCATTGCGGGCATTCACCGATACAGGTGTGTGGAAAGATTTCGACAATGCTGTCAGCTGCCAATTGAACGAGACCGCTGCAACGAAGGCTGTGTTCATGGTATACAAACCACAGGCGCAGAAGATCGTAATCGCCAATAACTCAGACGTTAGCGGGAATGTATCCTGCGCGACATCCAGCAACGTGACCATCCCAGCCTGGGGCACGGCATTGACTTGGAGCGCCGCGGTGAACGTGGACAGCAAATACAGACGCATCAACGGCTTGATCGTGCATCCTGACGGGGCGGGAAATGAAGCGGTATGGGTCTTCAAGACCGACATGCCCTTCATCTTACCGTCCACGGGGAACCCCTACCCCGTGTCACTCGAAGAGATGAAGACAGTCCGAAGCCAATACAACGGGGTGAACCCGATGCGGCACGGAGTCTATTTATACTTCCCGATGCTGCAAGAGATCGTTCGATATTATGGCGGGCAGTTCGAGGACATTGGACCGAACCTGGGCGAGGGATTGCCGGCCAATAGACGCGGGCCTGTGATGACCATGCAGGGCTACGCGGGTAAATTCTTCATCGGCGTGGATGCGGGGATCAGCGGGTACTCATCCCTGCTAGATAGCGGCGGATGGCACGAACGCTACCGCGCGCCGAAGGGTCAGAGATTTTTGGCGATGGCGTTTCAGGTTACCCCTGGAACTGCATTGGATCGTTTGTGGTTGTATCAGGGAAACGACATGGTATGGCTTCCATTCCCCAGCAATAGCACGAATGAACTGGAAGACACGAGTTACCCGTTCACTTATGAGTGGGCGCTGGAACTGGCGCGGATGCACGCGGGGATGTTCGACGTACAAAAGCTGGTGAAGAACCTGAAACTGCAAACCGAGAACCTGGAGATAGATACGGCCACTGGAAAGAAAATATGCTGGATCGAATTGGACTACAAGTTGAACGATGATTCCGAATGGACGACCATCGAAGACGCATTCACGGACAGTCCGACCCAGGAAGTGGATTTCACTTCCATCTATGGCATTGCAGGCAAGCGCTTGAAGTTCAGGATACGCGGTTATTCGCGAGACTCAAGCAAAACGGCGGTGCTGCTGGCGATCATCGTTTCAGCGGTCACGCGGGTGGACGTGAAGAGCATGTACGGTCCTTTCACGTTCCTGCTTGAAGATAACTCGAAGCCGTTTGGATTGCGCGAGGAGAACAAAGAAGCCAGCGCCGAGGAGCAGTTGCAGGACATCAAGGATTGGGGCGATGCGTCCAACGATTCGATGCTGTTACTTTCTTCTGTGTCTTCGATGCTGCATGGCAAGATGGTCTTCATGAACGTGGGCACGCGGCGACAGATCGGGTTCAAGAAGGCAGACAATAATGAATTCGGCGGCAATGCGATCACGGTGAGCGTGACGTTTCAGGAAGCGTAGTCCTTCGACTACGGGCGGATTACCGCCCTCCGCTCAGGATGAGATATGCCAATAAAGCAGAAGAAATTATTCACGTTTGGGAAGTCTGTGAGCAAGGTCGTTTTGCCGAAGGAGCGATCTGTGCGGGCGGAGAAGTTGAAGAACGCAGAGGACAAGCCGCCGTTTTATATCCGTGGGATATTGGCAGGATCGAAGGAAGAATACTGGTGCAGCCTGGCGCTGGAGCGGATCGAAGAAGAAACGGGCTGGGCATGGGAGTACCAAGTGCCTGTGTACGGGGGGCGAACGAGGGCAGGCGGGAACGTGGTGGACTTCCTGGTGCATACGCCTGGGATGAAAACGATTTTAGATCCCATGGGACGTTACTGGCATACAGGTATCAATGAAGACCAGAGCCAGATGCAGAACGTGGCGAGACGAAAGAACTGGGTGCTGATTGCCTGGTTTACGGATGAGACCCCGACCCGCGAGAGCGTGTATGTGTTTTTGCGGGATAAGTTGAATGTGTGATCCCTCACCCCTAGCCCCTCTCTCAGAGGGAGAGGGGAATTGGAGAAGAATAAGATGACAGACATAATTCAGCAATACCTACGAGATGATATTGAAATAGTGCGCGGGGGAGACTGGCATGAAACCTGGAACTTATATTCAGACAACGCTGGCACAGTGCCATTGGATACGACAGGGTACACTCTCACACGGGAGATTAGAAAGAGCCACCCGAATGGGGAATTACTCGACACGTTGAGCGTAGAAAACGGAAAGATCATTCACACGCCAGCCAGCGGTCAGTTCAATTTGAACCTGACGGAAGCGGAGATAGACGAATACGATTTTGTTTCGGCGGTCTACCGTGATGTGCTGGATTACGGGGATGGAAATAAACAGGTAGTACGCCTCGGCAATGTGAAGGTGGTATAGGATGTTGATCATTATCGCTAAAAATGTGAACACCCTTTCCATTGAAAAGCAGGTTGTGCTGCGCGTGAAGATCGCGGCGTTCAATGTTCCAAATGGAATCCTGCAAAGTTCGTTCACTCAGAAAGGCTCCATCCTTGTGGGGTTGGGGGATGCCTCGTTTGTGGAGATTCCCCCTGGTGTGGATGGGGAGTACCTACAATATGATTCTAGTGAAGCAGCTGGGATCAAGAGCGCGGTGCCGTCCTTTGATATAAACGACACAACGAATCACCTGATCAATGGCGGCTTCGACTTCGCGCAGGAACAAACACCTGAAACACTGACAACGATAGCAGACGGGGCATACGGTCCCGACCAGTGGAAGACGACACGAGAAAATGCAGACCTGCAATATGTGAGGCAGGATGCAGCCAGTGAGAGCGGATTAGCCTCTCCTTATTATGGACAGTTCAAGAAGATCACAAACGCGGGAAAATTCCTGATTTGCCAGCCGCTGGATTATATGAATAGTTTGAAATTCAGGGGCACGACCATAAACTTCCAATTACAAATGAAGGCCAGCGATGCGAAGACGATCAAGATCGCAGTGGTGGAGTTACAAGCGGCGGGCACGAAAGATACACTACCGACCCTCGTTAGCGCGTGGGGTGCGGATGGAACAGACCCAACATTGGGGGCGAACCTGGCGGCGATCCTAACGCCTGTCTCATGCAGCGTGACTACCGCATGGCAGATATTCAAATTTACAGGAAGTGTGCCGGCCAATTCCAAGAACCTACTGGTGATGGCGTGGAGCGATGCGGACTTTGCGGTGAATGATACGCTTGGCATGGCGGAAGCTGGGTTATATTTTGGAGAGAGTCAACGAAGCTGGACGCCTGGAAAGATATCCGAGGAAATGAACAATATTTTCCGTTATTGCTGGAAGACATTCACGATTGATGTGGCTCCAGCACAAAATGCAGGCGCGGCCGGGTCATTCCGTTTTATAGCAGGAAAATCGGGTGCAGGCGCAATCATGGCAACCGTACAATTGCCCGTCAAAATGAGAATATCGCCAACGGTCACGACTTATAATCCAGACGCTGCAAATGCCCAAGTCCGCAATAGTACGCTAGGCGTGGATTGTTCAGCGACAGGAACAACACCAAGCGAAAGTCAGATACTTGTCTCATGTACTGGTCACGCAAGCAATGCAGTGGGCGACGTTCAGCGTTTTCATCTTCTGGCGAAGGCTCAGTTATAATTAGATGGTACAGTGAAACCCCATTCGACGAAGTGATGGACTACTGTACCAATATTGTGATAGAATATTTGAGGCGGTGGGCAGGGTGTCCCCCTCACTCTGGTCACTGCCATTTAGTTTGATAACCCTTTTGATTAGGAACCCCTTCATGCCGTGAGGCTGGAGGGGTTCCGTGTTTTAGTTTCTTAGGATGGGTTGAAGGGTGCCGTCTTCGTTGAGGAGGATGTGATGGTAAATCATCAAGCCACGTTCCTTTTTTATTCTTGTCCAACCATTGACAAGATTACAGAAGTGATTATACTTGTCTGTAGATAGAAAAATGTTGTAGTGTGTTTCACGTGAAACAGGTGGACGTGCAGAGTCCACGAGGAGAAAAGGCGATGGAAGAAGACCTAGTTCTAAAGAGTTTCAGACATATGTTGTACGTGTCCCTGTCCATGTTGGTGAAGTTTGGCAGGCCGACCAATGCTCCACAAGAGGATTGGGATTTTGCGTTGGCCGCTTTGCTGGCGATGGCGGAAGACTAAGGAGGATGGAATGAAGGCAAAGAAGAAAGAGACAAAGATTGTGCGCGGGTACAGCCTGTCGCCTGTGAATGTGAAGTGGTTGAAGGAGAAGGCGGTGGGGCAGATGATTCTGGCGGAGGACTATGTATCGGTCAGCGAAGCGCTGGACGTGTTGTTGACCCAAGCCAGGGAGGACGAACTGCGGGATGCGCGGATACTAGCGAAGGTGAAGTCCAGCGTGAAGGCGGCGTGATGGGCGCGGTGTTGAGCGCACGGACGAGTGAGGCGTATTGGGATCTGATCGAGGCGATTGTGGAGCTTCGACTGCGGGCGGAGTACCGCCCTCCGCTCAGGATGAAGCAGGAAGAGAGGTGAGCGATGGCAAGAGGAAGCAAAGGCGGGCTGGTGGGAAGGGCAGGAGCGGTGGAGTTGGCAGACCAAAGGCGGTGGCTGCACGAGGAGGGGCTGCGGAAGTTGGACGCGGATCGGCTGCATCGAGAGGCGGCCGAGATCACGGAAGAAAATGATCTGATCCGTATGGCGATTGCGATGGAAGGCGAGAGATCTTTCTTCAGGTGGTGGGACGACGATACGCAGGTGCCGAGTTATGGGAAGCGGCGGGAGCGGATCAAGTTGTTGAAGAAGAGATTGAACCTGCATGAAGAGTAGTGTAGCGAAGGATGAAAGCGCTGGCGAAAAAAGCCAGCAAGAAGCGGAAGACAAGCAAAAGAGCGCCGCCTACGAGCGCGAATGTGATCCTGCGGTTATTGGAGGGGCAGGGCGCGAAGACGAGGCCGAAATAAAAAGAAAAGCCACCTGTGCAGGGTGACTTTCTTAAGCGATGTGAGGGATTGAATGACCCTCGAATGAGATTATAGCACTGGTTTCGATATGCCGCATAGAGCGCGGCTACTCAAATACAAAAGGAGAAAAGCGATGGCAGTACAAAGAGAGCAAACCAAGACGAAGTATGTAGTTTCTGCAAGTGCGGTGCCCGACGAGGTGGTGAAGGCGGCGCAGGTGGTGATCGTGGCGGAGTATAGCTGGCATGTGATCGCGCCTGCTCCGTACCGAATGCACTGCCTGATGTCGTTTGCGCCCCTGCCTGCGGTGAGCTGCCCCGTGGTGGACGTGAAGAGGATTGCCGACGACGAGAAGATGGCGGCGATCTTGAAGAGCTGCACGGACCCGATTGCGGGGGTGATCAATATGGACGGACTGTTGACTGGGTTGGTGGCGTTGGGGGGGAAGGTAAGCCGATGCGGAAGGCAGAAGAAGCCGACGGCGAAAGATGTATCTACTGCACGGATGGAGAAGAAGGAGAAGCGGGGAGTCCGCTTTACTCGACCCGTGAGAAAGATGAGGGTGCATTGATGGACGATTTGAAGAGCAGCGCCAAAAGGGTGGTGGCGTTCTGGTTGACGATGATCCTTGTGATCGTGATCGGCATCCTGCTGTGTGTGGTGTTGTCTGCCGTACTGGGGGTGGGGACTCCGCTGCGGCCTGTGATCGGGCAGGGTCATTCTTATCACGGTGGCTTTCACGACCACCGATTGTAAAGGAGCAGAGGCTGATGATGGAATTCAAAGAGGTGCATGTGAAGGGTGTGACTTTCAACGTGGCGAAGGGAGTGATCTCCTTTTCGTTCCAGGTGGCGAAGACGGATGAGACGATGCAGACGGCGGAGTCTTTGGCGTTCTTTGTGGATAAAGGGTAGTTGACTTTGATGATCGAGAACAGGCAGATGTCTTTCTCGGTACTTGAGAAAAAGGAAGGTGCATGATGACTTCATCTATCTATGACATTTATGAATTCTATTTGGAAGCGCGGGATTTGAAAGAGAAGGCGCATGTGGTGAATGTTGAGTCTGTGCGGTTAGAGAGTGTGTTCAACCCGCAAAGCAATAAGAAGGATTCAAAAATATGCCTACGTTTTGTGAACAGGCGGAAGTCCATGCTGCTGAATAAGACTCAGGCGGGTGCAATGGAAGAGATCGCAAGGACTGACGACTATACCAAGTGGCAAGGCGTGGAAGTTGTTCTGACCTCGGGGCGTGCGAAAAATGGGCGGCAGACTATCGTTATAACCAACCGCGCCAATTCTGGAGATATTGAACTGATGTACCCTCCGACCACACCGAAAGAAAAAAAGAATGATCCCGTAGTTATCCCTGCTGGTTTTTGGGATGCGCGTGAAAAAGGTGGGGCAGCAGTGAAGTTTGCGGCTGCACGTTGGGGGGTATCTCAGGCTCAGGCGTGGGGAATGATTGACCGCGCCATCAAGGAAGAGAAGGTTGGGGCAGTCTTGCCAGATCATGAGTTCAAGGGGTACGTGGAGATGGTGGCGGTGGAGAAGTGATCTCGGTATCGAATGAGTGGTTCGAGGGGATCGGCGCTTATCGCGGGGTGATGCGGAAGGGGAACGAATACCGATATACGCGCAAGCAGTTCCAGGCTGGGGAGGAGGCGGAGTTGTATGCGTTGGCGGTGATGCTGAGGTTTAGAACCATCACTCTGCAGGGGGGAGCGGAAGGATGATGAGCATGGAGTCGGCGATGAAGGCGGCTCGAAAGCTGCCTGAGCCTTCCATTGGTATGGAGTTGAAGCTGAGGGTGGAGGTGTTGTGCGCTTATATGAAGCTGCATGACTTGCGGAAGGTGGGGTGGCGCGGTGATCTGCTGGTGTTGACCCCCATCGACCCCCCCCCTGTCCTTCGGACATCCCCCCAAATGAAGAGCACATTTGGAGGGAGAACGGCGAGTGACAGGAAGCGCGGGTAGGCCCGCATTCTCCTCCTTTTGTTGGCTGGTTTACGGTGACTGCCGAAGTGGAACCGTTGGGAGAAAGCATGAAATGGAAAGCGATTGTGTATGGTCTTCTTGTCGAAGGCATTGTAGTTGCTCTGATTTTGATTACTTGTCACGGAGGCAAATGAAATGAATGCCGCTGGGAGGGTGAGATGAAGGATCGTGCGCCTGAGCAGGGAAGGGTGTTGATGTGGCTGGGATTTTTTTTGATACTGGCCTGTGTGGTGTTGGCTGTGTTGAGCGGTTTTGATATATTTGGCGTGTAGCCAAGAAGGGAAGTGAGGTAAATATGAGCGCGGTCATTTATGGAAATTGCGAAAGATGCGGACAGCCGTTTACGATGGAGGAGGATACGCATCATGTGACATTTTTGGTGGAAGGGATGGTGAGTGAGTGCCCGGTGTGCGGGAAGGAGTTGACTTATCCTTCGACTGCCTCCGCTCAGGACGGAGGGGAAGGTGGCTAAGAACTCTGCAATTGAGTGGACGGATCATACGTTCAATCCGTGGATGGGATGCGTGCGCGTCTCGCCTGGGTGTGTGCATTGCTATGCCGAGACGTTCACCAAGCGATTCGGGAAGGCCGAGTGGGGGCCGACTGCGAAGCGGGTGAAGACCAGTGCGGCGTATTGGAAGAAGGCGTTGAAGTGGAATAAGGAAAAGTGGTTTCGATGTCAGGTTTGTGAATGGCGTGGGACTGCACCGTATGGTGATCAATCCTTTTGTCATGGACTGAAAGTAGTGCCGACCCGCCAGCGTGTATTCTGCGCATCCCTTGCGGATGTGTTCGAGGATAACCAGCAGGTGGCGAACTGGCGCGGGGAGTTGTTCCAGTTGATCGAGAAGACTCCGAACCTAGACTGGCTGCTGCTGACGAAGAGACCTGAGCGCATATTCAGCCTGGGCACGGATGCAGTCGGCGAGGTTTTCGATAACTGGTTGGCGCGTAACCCGAACGTGTGGCTGGGCGCGACGGTGGAGAGTCAGGAATACTTCGAGCCGAGAGTCAAGGCGTTGCTGGATTGTTGCAGCGCGGTATCTTTCCTTTCAGTGGAGCCGATGATCGCGCCGGTGAGACTGCCGCACAATAGGTCTGTGCAATGGGCTGACCGTTTGGATTGGGTGATCTGCGGAGGGGAGAGCGGGGTTGGCTGCCGACCAATGGATGTGCAATGGGCGCGGGACTTGCGCGATGATTGCATGGCGGGCGGGGTGAAGTTTTTCATGAAGCAGTTGGGCGGCAACCCGAAGAAGCGGGACAAGCTGGAAGACCTGCCCGAGGATTTGCGGATTCGGGAGTGGCCTGATGTTCGAGCCGACTGACAACATCCCCAATTTTGGGAGCGTGCCTGTGCGCCGGCGTGGCGGGGCGTGGACGATAATGCGCGTGACACGAATGGCCTACCGCAGGACGATGATCAACTTTGCGAAGTTGATCATCGTGGAGTTCCTGAACAGGCAGACGTGGGATGTGGAAGCGGTGGTGGACGAGTGGCTGAACGGGTCCCCCCAGTTATGAGCGCTCGACGTCACTATACTTTTGGGTCCCCTCTATTTAAGTATAAGAGAGTCGTGTGATGTGTGTGATGTGATGTGTGTGATGTGTGTTTTTTTTCTAGCGGAGTAAAGCGATGTCGATCATGAATCTACACAGAAAAGGCAAGATCTTCAAGGACGATGGAAAGACACTGACCTTCGACCCAACGAAGCAGGAATTCGAGGGCGAGTTTATGGCGCAAAAACAGGGGAAGCCGTTACGCATCAAGAAGGAAATACGGTCAAAGCTGGACTGGTTCAAGGAGGATTATCCGACACGGTTCAAGGCATTGGCGGAGCGGATAGCGATTGAACTGGTGAAGTATCTGGTGACGATAAACGACAATGAACCTGTGGAGTTGAGCCAGGTCTATCAGGAAGGGGCCTACCTTTTGAAGGTTTCGCCCGAGACGATAAAGCGGTACATCTACGCACACACGGCGATGAACGCGGAACTTTATCGAATTGGGAAGAAGGTGAAAGTGAATCCGTTTTACGATGATGACGAAGAGGAAGACAGTGAACAGTAATCGTCTGGTGCATGAGGAAGCCATGACGACCCCCTCTGTCCTTCGGACATCTCCCCCAAATTCGGAGAGCACGAATTTAGGGGAGAAACAATACGTCGCAGTGCAGGCAGGCGACGGAGTCAACTTTATGCCTGGAGAGATTCAGCCCTCGGTGATGAAACGCATCGAGATGATCGGGAAGTTGAATGACCGCTGGCTGGAGTATCGTACGGCAGGTGATGGCGAGTCCCTGCTGAGACTGGCAGAAGAATACGCGAAGAAGAAGATGCCAGTGATGGCGAATATCGTGAGGAAGGAGGCAGCAGAATGTCAGACAGAGCAGAGCCGAAGTCAGACCGCAGACCGCAGACCGCAGACCGTACACGGTTGACAGTTGCACTGGCGAAACTGGAGGATGTATTCACGTCGGAGCAGGTGTCACAGATGATCGACGTGCTCGTGATAACCTTTGACAATGCGGTCATGCGCAAGTGCGACCAGACCTTCACGATTCTATTCAATGACAAGGGCTATCCCATCGGGTTCAACGGCAGCAACAACGTCAAACCCGTGCGGCCCGTGTCCACGTATAAGGCGGAGTGAGAGATGGCAAAGAAAAGCGGACCGAAACCGAAGGGCTACGTAATCTTATCGGTGAGGCTGCCAGTCTATTACGTGGCAGCGATGAAGGCAGTGAATGCGGAATGCGGCGGCGGGTTGGCAGTCAATGAACAAATCCGCCGCGCTGTCCGCAGTATGTTGTGCGGACTCGTATATTCGAGTCTGGTCAAACCATAGTTCGGCGGCTTCCTTGCCAGCCGAAAGAAAGGTAAAACGATGAATTGCCAAGAATTACTTAAACTCGCAGATAATCATGTTGAAATTGCGCTTCACTTACCAGAGTATGAAGGTATGCAATTGATTATGGTTAGCGGAGCAATCACCACAGAAGAAAGATTTGAAAACTTCACCGATTCACTTTGCCATCTTTTCGATGATGGAATTATCCGTAGATACCGCCGTGAAATTGGCTCATTTGCAGATATTGAAGTTTTGAAAATCATTGACGCTGATTGCGTAGACGCCGCCGAACACAGCATGCACCAGACCGCCTTTGGCGCGGGTGGGCGTGGCGATTTCCCCCTGCTTGGGTAACTTCAAGCAAAGTACCGTCCGCTATTTTCGGCGGCTGGTAATGCAAACCGTTAGGCGTTTGGTGAGTAAATGAAAAATCGCAAATGTCGTATGTGTGAAAAAGATGTTGTCGCTCTTGGATTTGATCCAAAGAAAAAGACAATCACTTATTACCATGAAGACGGCGAGTTTTGCACTTTCAAGCCACGCCTAACAAAACATGCACCCGACGCGCGAGAGTCTGGCGCAAAAATCGTCAAGTCCAAATCAAAGAGGTCTGCAAAATCCGCGCGCGGGTAATGCAGTCCGTTAGGTGTTTTATTTGGAGAATTATGTCATCTATTATATGTCCAACATGTAGTCAAGATTTGAGGGCAAAGCCACATGAGGGATGGCGTGGCGCAAATTGTTCTCAATGTGGCCAGGGGTTGCGGTGGCATTATGCCGCAAAATTAGCACGCCTAACAAAGCGTGCACGCCGACGTGTGGCGGGCGGTTGGCAAGCGTGCCGCCACACGCGGGTAACGCTCGCCGTTAGGTGCTCCATGCTAAATCGAGATGGTCTTATAAACAGCGATCACTGGGCAACACCAGCCAAACTTTATAAAAAGTTGGACGCTGAATTTCATTTTGATTTTGACCCATGCCCATTGCACGCAACCTTTGACGGTCTGCAAGTTGAATGGGGTAACGTCAATTTCATAAACCCGCCATATAACCGCAAAGATAAGCCGCGATTTATTCAGAAGGCTTTCGATGAATGGCGTAAAGGTAAAACCTGTGCGCTTCTCATTCCAGCGGCAACAGGCACAAAACAATTTCACGATCTTATTCTGCCCCATGCTGAAATCCGTTTCCTTCGTGGGCGGGTCGCGTTCGCAGGCTACAACACAAAAGGAGAATATGTCACAAACAACAAAGGTAAACACGATAGCATGTTAGTTATCTTTCACGGCACGCACCTAACAAAGCGTGCACTGGACGAAAAGCCGTCCAGCGTTTTTTTCAAGTCCTCAGTTACTCGCGGCTTTTCGCCAGTTACGCAAGCCGTTGGAAGGCTAAAAATATGTTCTCGTATTACGGCAGTAAAAGCAAACTCGTAGACCTATACCCTGCCCCGAAGCATGGCAAGGTAATTGAGCCTTTCGCGGGAAGCGCACGTTATGCGCTGAAATATTTTGACCGTGATGTTTTGATTGTTGACGCTTACGATGTCGTTATAAAAATCTGGCAATACTTGCAGCTCGCAAGTGAGAAAGATATTTTAGGCTTGCCAGATTTGACATACAAACAATCAACGGCTGATTACAACCTTTCCGAAGGTGAGCGTCTGTTACTTGGCTTCTTGGTTGCGCGTGGCTCTCGCCGCCCTGCTAAAGTTGTTCAAAAGTTTTCAAGCGTGGCGCAAGATAAAATCCGCATTGCCAAAGACCTGTATAAAATTCGTCACTGGAAAATTCAGCAAGGCGATTACAAAGATATTCCAAACGATGAAGCCACTTGGTTTATTGACCCGCCATATCAGAACGTAGGAAAGGCTGGTTACAATGTCAATGAGCGCGGCAAGGCAATAGATTTTCCTGCTCTTGGTGAGTGGTGTAAATCGCGTAATGGTCAGGCGATTGTTTGCGAAGTCACTACCGCCGATTGGTTGCCATTTGAGCCGCTCAAAAAACAACATGGTCAAAAGTTATTCAGCACCGAAGCAATCTGGTGTAATGATAATTGGTCTTATCAACAGCAGCTCTTTACACCTTCCAACACAGCGTGGAGCGGACTCGTTGAAAGCGGGCGCACTTTGCCCGCCGTCGTGAATTTTCAAAAAGGTATGAGCCAGCGTAAAGCCGCTCACGCCAACCGTTGGAAGGACAGTGTTATGGACGAAACAGATAGGATGCAAGAGCAATTTTGCTTTATTTACGGCGAGCCAGTATCCAGGCATGATCCAGATTGGCTTACATCGTTTGGATTGTTCGCAAAAGGCTGGGAGTATGGCAAAGCCTTCCAACAAAGCGTGCAATTGACCGATGGTGGGCACGCCGAATCTGACAGCGAATCTACATCCGCCACCATCGGCAATTAACGCAAACCGTTAGGCACTTCCTTCGAGAGGCAAAGTAGCATGAAATCAGTGTCATTGTTTTCAGGGATAGGCGGTTTTGATTTAGGCTTTCAGCGTGCGGGTATTGAGTGCGTCGCTGTTTGCGAGATAGATAAAAACGCTCAATCCGTTTTGCTACGTCGCTTTCCCGAAGCAAAATTATTTGATGATGTAAGAAAGGTAGGCAAAGAAACACATGAGCGAAAATCAATTGACATTGTTTGTGGTGGATTCCCCTGTCAGGATGTCAGCATTGCGGGAAAACGGGCGGGCATTGCTGGAGAGCGAAGCGGATTATGGTTCGAGTTTGCACGAGTTATTGATGAACTTGAGCCGCAGTGGGTTGTTATCGAAAATGTCCCTGGTCTTTTATCCAGCAACAAAGGAAAAGACATTCAAGTAATAATTGACTATCTTACTCAAATAGGATATACTTGCGACATTGACATAAAAGACGCGCAAGAATTTGGCGTCGCACAACGAAGAAGGAGAGTGTTTCTAACATGCGTGAGACTAGACGTTTTACTAAAGCAGAGGACGAATTTATCAAAGCAAATCTCAGCCGATTTACTATCACAGATATTGCTAAACGCTTGGGGCGCAACCCAGCAAGCATCGTCTCTCGTGCCACTACACTCGGTTTACGAAAAGCCAATAGAACGGTGCGTAAGTTTACTGAGCAGGATGACGGGTTTGTTAGAGATAACGCGGGAAAGATTAGCCTGCAAGAAATATCTAAACAGCTTGGACGTTCTACTGGATCAATTTGGGGAAGAGGGCAAAAACTCGGAGTCTGGTTTGATAAAAAGATCAGGAATCCAGAAGGACGAAAACTCAGGAAAGACGGTTATGTATCCATCCGACTTGAAAGCGGAGAATGGCGACATGAACATATCCTTGTGGTTGAAGGAATACTTGGACGCCGTTTGCAAAACGGAGAAGGCGGTCACCACATCAACCTTGAGAAATCGGATAACAGACTATCAAATCTATATTTTTTCCGTGATGGCACTGCTCATAGTAGAGCGCATACTTCTCTCAACCGATTGGTCAAGCAGTTATTGGAGCGTAGCGTCATCACTTTCAACACTGATACAGGAGAATATGAATTATGCGAGACAAGCAAGTAGAAACTTGTTTATCGAATCTGGACTGCGTGATAGTTGGCGGGATTATCTCGATTCCGCATCCAATATCCAGGGTGAACTTGAGTGCCGTATTGGAAATATCCGCGCCGCCGAAGTATTATTTGAGTCCGAGAGCGGCACATGGGATAATCCGCCGAGCAGAGAAGCGGGGAAAGAAGTTGCCTATTCACTTAGAGCAAACCCTTCGCACAGTGGCGACAAAGGCGATGGAGGAATAAATACAACAATGATTGCCAATACTGTGCAGGCGCAAGAAGCAAAAAAAAGTAACTCACCTGAAAATAATTATGTGCTTGCTTTTGGCTGGAATAAATCGCCGTCGCAAACAATGAGCGTCACAGAAAAGGCAGGCGCATTACAGGCAAGCCCTACTTCAAATCCTGCTATATGGGAAATGTCCCACGCCGATGAAGCAGTCCGCGAGAATGGCGAAGTCGTGCCGACTTTACAGGCACGAATGGGAACAGGCGGTAATCAAGTTCCGATGGTTGGCGTCCGCCGTCTTATGCCTATTGAATGTGAAAGGTTACAAGGCTTTCCCGATGGATGGACGGATGGACAAAGCGACAGCGCGAGATATAAGCAACTAGGAAATGCTGTTGCTATTCCAGTTGTTGAATGGATAGGCAAGCGTATAAAGGCAGTAACGTGCCTAACAAATGCGTGAACCCGACGTGTGGGAGTCGTCGCCTTTACGGGCATTTTCCCACCTTCGAGATTATCCACATCTCAAAGTTTATCCAAGCCCGCCCACACGCGGGTAACGCAAACCGTTAGGCTTCTTACTTATGTCAGCAAAAATACTCGAAGGCAATGTCCTTGAAACCCTGAAAGACCTGCCAGCCTGCTCGGTTCAGTGCGTGGTAACTAGCCCGCCTTACTACGGCTTGCGCGATTATGGAATTGATGGGCAGATAGGTTTAGAGCCTACGCCCGAAGCCTATGTAGAAGTTCTTGTCACCTTGTTTCGAGAAATCCGCCGGGTACTAAAAGATGACGGTACAGTGTGGCTCAATCTTGGTGATAGTTATTGGGGCGGTAAAGGCTCAAATGCTAATCTTGATAAAGGCATTGAAAACCGTATTGCCGAAGGTCGCACTATTCAACGTCCGCAAACGAGAATACAAAACATGAAGGTTATCCCCACCAATGGCAAGCACGAATCAATCAAAGCTAAAGACTTGGTAGGTATCCCCTGGATGGTTGCGTTTGCGCTCCGCAATGATGGATGGTATCTGCGCTCCGAGATAATTTGGGCAAAGAAAAACTGTATGCCCGAAAGCGTGAAAGACCGCCCGACCCGTTCACATGAGCAGATATTTCTTTTGTCGAAGTCGTCAGATTATTACTACGATTACGAAGCGATAATGACACCAACAAAAGGCAGTGAGCATGATAAACGAGCGCGTGTTTCTCGAAAGCGTTTTCCTACCGATACCGTGAACGGCATCCGCAAGACTGGTTATTATCCAATGGCAAACGCCCGCGATGTTTGGCATATCCCAACAAGACCATACAAAGAAGCGCACTTCGCCGTATTTCCCCCCGACCTGATAGAACCCTGTATCCTAGCAGGTAGTAAAGAAGGCGACATAATTCTTGACCCGTTCAATGGCTCAGGCACTACGGGCGAAGTCGCAATCAAGTACCATCGTGAATATATTGGATGTGAAATAAACCCAGAATACATCCGTCTCACAGAGAGAAGGTTATCAAAAATTCAGCCAGTCTTAATGCAAGAACGAAGCCTAACAAAGCGTGAACCCGACAAGGGCAACGCCGCGGCTCAATTTGAGAACTTTGAATAAATTTATAGTCTTGCGTTCTCGCCCTTGCGGGTTACGCAAGCCGTTGTATTGCTTTCTTGCTCATAAAGGAGTTTTATGAAAATAAAGTTTTCTTTTATTTGGTTCGATGTGTGGGTTGGTTTCTTCTACGATCAGAAGAAGCGCATTTTATATTTCTGCCCT
>Ga0209518_1001938_pt1 | contig 20654 bp, 21 predicted proteins | sample RifGroB1_FD_183993 | JGI IMG/M metagenome (GOLD analysis project Ga0209518, IMG submission 183993) | Groundwater microbial communities from Rifle, Colorado, USA - Groundwater B1 (SPAdes) (version 2) | ecosystem: Environmental > Aquatic > Deep subsurface > Groundwater | place: Rifle, Colorado...
TTTTCTATACTCTTCGGTTACTAATGTCGCGCAAGACCCCACCAATTCAATATGTAAGGTTGCGTTTGCAAATTTTTCTGTGAATACCAGTTGCCTGTGATCAAAAACCTCCAAAACCTGTCCGGGATTAATTTCCGGATCAACCGCATCCGGATCTGCCGTATCCAGCAATACAAATCTGTCCCCCCCGACGTATCCGCCTTCTTTGTGAGTAATCGGTAACTCTCCGTATTTCTCAACAAAAAACTTTGTTTCCAATCCCAGCTTGCCGTAATATACCTGCTTTGCCACTTCTCCCTTTTGCCTCACCAGTTCTGCGTAGCCGATACTGCAAGCTACTCCGTCCAAATCGGGGCTTTTGTATGATGTGACATATATCACCTTCGTAATTATACCGCGGATATTTTACTTCAGCCCCAAAATCTGTGCCGGATTGACTGATCTTCCGTTTTCATGGATTTCCAGATGCAGATGCGGTCCCGTGGACCGGCCGGTAGACCCTACGAGCCCGATAACCGTGTCCTGGCTTACTTCCTGTCCCTCGGATACGTTTATCTGGGACATGTGGGCGTACAGGCTGACGTATTCCGCCCCATGGGTGACTACGGCCATTTTTCCGTATCCCCAGCGGTCGGATTCAACTTTGGTTACAATCCCTGCCATTATAGGTTGGATAGCCGTGCCTGAAGGAGCTCTCATATCCAATCCGCTGTGCAGTGCCCAGTATCTTTGGGATATCTGGAAATTGCTGATGGGTATCCGTACACCCGGCCTGGTGCTCAAGGTTACCTCCCCGGTTCCTGCAATACTGACCTCTCCACCCACACCGGTGCCTGCCAGGCTGGGCAGTGGCCCGAATATTGCCAATCCAATGGCCAATATGGCTAAATTAACGCCGACGGCTGTTCTTAGATGCCGATGGAAGACCAGCGGCCTCAAAGCGAAGCTGACGGGGTTACTTGTGCCGCACCTCACTGCAAATCGTACTCCGCGCCAAGCCAGTTCCTTAGCCGGTAGGGGAGTATCGCTTCTAAAAAGCCTCTCGGCTTTATTGAAAACCCAATTTTTCCAATTGGTATTCATAGTTTTTGATGCAAAAAAAGCTCCGCATTTCTGCGGAGAACTGCCTAGTAGTATATCCTATAAAACGTAAAAAGTCAAACTGACCGAAACAAACCCGTAATTATTAAAGTTCGGGTAAAATTCGGTATAAAAATAGGGGAGTGTTTCTCCTTGAGGTATGATTGTGTCAATGAATTGGGCAGAAATTTCCCAACTGAAAACAAAGGAAGTGTTGGCTCGGCTGGACTCAAGCGCCAAAGGTTTGTCGTCACTGGAAGCTGCCAAACGCCAGGAGCGGTTCGGTCCCAATGAAATCTCCAAAACCCGTGTTACCTGGCTGCATATTCTTGGACGTCAGTTCACATCTCCCTTTATTTATCTTTTACTGCTGGCTGCGGTAGTTTCCGGATTACTGGAAAGTCCTTTTGATGCCGCCATCATTATCCTCTTTGTCATTTTAAATGCCGGACTGGGTTTTTATCAGGAATTCCACTCTGACAGGATACTCAATTCTTTGCAGAAATATCTCGGTTCCTCAGCGCTGGTTAAGCGGGATGGAAATTTTGTCCGGGAACCCACAGCCCTTCTTGTTCCGGGTGATATTTTATCCTTAAGCCCCGGATCCGTCCTGCCCGCTGATATCCGCTTCCTGTCTCCGGGCCGTTTACTGGTTAATGAGTCGGTTATCACCGGGGAGTCGATCCCTGTCGTTAAAAAAGCCCAAAGTCTGAAACAGCCTCCCGGGGATATGTATCAGGCGGCAAACATTGGTTTTTCCGGCACTTCCCTGGTGGAAGGCCGGGCAGAGGCCGTGGTCATTTCCACCGGCCAATCCGCCTCAATAGGCCAGATAGCCGCCGCTACCGGGAAAGCCGGAGAGTCCAGCGCCTTTGAAAAGGACATTTCCGGTTTCAGCGCTTTTGTTCTCCGGTTGATCGGCGTCACTATCATTCTCCTTTATTTGCTTAATTTAATTATAAAAGGTCCTGCGGCTCACCCTGTAGCCTTGCTGGTATTTTCCATAGCTCTCGCAGTCAGCGTCATTCCCGAAGCCCTGCCCGTCGTCCTGACCTTTTCCCTTAGTCGTGGTGCTGCCCGTCTGGCTAAAAACCGTGTTGTCGTCAAAAAACTCAACTCGATTGAGGATCTGGGAAGCATCGAAGTCTTATGTACGGATAAGACCGGAACTCTTACCCAAAACCGCCTGACTCTGTCGCAAACTTACCCTCGGGATGACCGTTCCGTCTTGACATGGTCAGTAGTCGGAGCGGAATTTATTAATAGCGGACCTCCACTGGATCCGTTTGACGTAGGCCTGTGGGATTCCCTTACTCCCGGGGAAAAACAGGAGGTACGGCAATTCAGGTTCCTTTCCGCTGTGCCTTTCGATCCCGACCGCCGCCGCTATACAGTTATTGTCCTGCATGGCGGGAAGAAGTCTGTCGTCATCCGCGGAGCCCCGGAGCATGTGTTGGATCAATGCCGGTCTTTTTCACCGGAGGTTTGGGGCTGGATAAAAAACCGCGGCCTCCTGGGTGAGCGCGTACTGGCGGTGGCTCAAAAAATTGCCCCTCCCCGGCAGTCGCTGGAGCGACTTGATACCTCAGCCGGTTTTGATTTGGTAGGCCTGGTCTCCTTTACCGATCCCCTGAAAACCACCGCTCGTAAAGCGGTTCAGCAGGCCGAAAAACTGGGTATCTCAATCAAAATCCTCACCGGGGACAGTCCGGAGGTTGCCGGTGCTCTGGCTGTCCAAATAGGCCTCATCGTCGATCCTGGGCAGGTTATTACCGGCCGGAGTTTCGACGAGTTGGATCAGGCGGGTCGTTTGACTGCGGTTTTCCAAAACACTGTTTTTGCCCGGGTTAATCCCCTGCAAAAAAACCGCATAATAGACTTGCTTCAAACCCGCTATTCGATCGGTTTTTTAGGTGAAGGTATCAACGACTCCGTGGCTTTAAAAAGCGCTGATGTCGGCTTGGTTGTTGAAGGTGCTTCCCAGATTGCCCGGGAAAGTGCGGATATCATCCTTTTGGAAAAAGATTTGGGAGTAATTATAGAGGGGATTCGCATCGGCCGGACCGTCGCTTCCAACATTGGGAAGTATATTGTTGCCACGTTGGCATCCAATTTCGGCAATTTCTTTGCCCTGGCTGTGGTTTCATTAAAAATAACTTTTTTACCCCTCCTTCCCATCCAAATACTTCTGCTAAATTTCCTTACGGATTTTCCTATGATCTCCATCGCTACGGACAAAGTGCCGCTTAAGGATATTGCCCGCCCCGTTCGTTTCAATGTCCGCGACCTCCTCTTATTGGCTTTGCTTTTAGGTTTTGTCAGCACAGTGGATGATTTTGCGTTCTTTGCTTTGTTTGCGCATTATTCCCCGGAAGTCCTCCGTTCAAATTGGTTTATCGGTAGCACTCTGACGGAACTTCTGCTGCTTTTTTCCATCCGTACTGCGGGTCCGTTTTTCCGCGGCATCCCCCCCTCGCGGCCTATCCTGTATTTCTCCCTCTCGGCATTGATTATTACCCTGGTCCTCCCCTTTTCCGGTATCGGGAGGAATATATTCGGTTTTGTCCCGCCCTCTCCCCTTCACATGTCTTATATATTGCTGCTGGTAGGGGTCTATTTCTTTGTCACCGAACTAGTCAAACTCGCCTATTATAAATATTCCCACCCCGCAAATTAAGCTAGATTTGCAGTAATGTCCTTAAATATTTCACCAAGGCCTCCGTGTGTATTGAATCCGGAGCCTCCATTCTGGCCCTTTTTAACAAAAGCCCTGTTTCTTCTACAGTCGCCTCTTCCCCGGTTGGCCAGTTCCCCCCCGCGTTTGTATTAGCATAAAGCTTATATTTCCCATCCTTGTCTTGTCCAAAGTATACTTTCCTCAAATCGTCTTCAAAAGATAAGTCAATGCCGTATCCTTTATGGTTTGGTAACTCAAAAAACGCCATATCCCTTTTTATTATAAGCTTGATAGTCAATTTGTTACAATTGGACTGTGGAACCGGATCATTTAGCCACGAATATTATATTTGATGATTCTTACAACTTCTACGGGGTCTTACTGAAATTTTCAGATTTTTTTATATAACTTAGTGATTTTAAGCCTAAAATACCGCTGATTAAAGTTAGTCCGAATGCTCCCAGGACATTTTCCCATGTAGCTTCCGGTCCTTGGCATACCACTATTCCTGTTTCAATTACCGCTGGCACCAGGAATACTCCTGCCAGGGATATGTACCTTTTTCCGTGCCTTGACGCCTCCGCTGCCAGCTTTTTCCTCTCCGCTTCTGTAATATAAAAAGGAATTTCCCCTCGCCCGTTCATTGGTCAGGATTATAGGTCATAATTCCCTGTTAAGCAATCGGAGACCTGGGCGGGAATTGCACCCGCGTATGAGGGTTTTGCAGACCCTTGCCTTACTACTTGGCTACCAGGTCGGAATAGTAATCAATTTTAACACCTTTCAGCCTTGGCCATTCTTACATTAAGCATTGAATATTGGGCATTGGATATTATAATCGGACCATGTCTCCCAAGCGGATAATCGCTCTTACCTTGATCTTTGCCGGCCTGGGAGTCATCTCTGCGCTCGCCTTCGTCCGCTACACCCGCGCCAAAGAACCTACCGCCGGACTCAAAGTTGAGACCGCTCCTGCCTCTACTGTTTTTGTAGACAACGAACAAATCGGTCTGTCTCCCCTGGAAAAATTTTTCCGCCCCGGCGAAGTTACCGTCAAACTTATACCTGAATCTACATCTTCCGCTATGTCTACTTATCAGACAAAAGTCCGGCTAACCGACAAGGTATACACCGTTATCCGTCGTGATTTTGGACCCACAGACGGCCAGTCCGCCGGCGATATTATCAGCCTTCAAAATCAGTCGGAAAAAAGTGCCGGATTAAATGTCATCAGCTCGGTGCCTGAATCAGCTTCGGTTGTTCTGGATGGCCAGCCTCAGGGGTTTACCCCGCTTTCGGTCCCTTCAGTCGGGCCGGGTGACCACCAGATAGTCGTTTCTGCCCCTGGTTATCTGCCGCGCACTATTTCCGCCAGAGCTGAATCCGGATATCGCCTGACAGTTAATGTAAAACTGGCTCAAAATCTGGCCGCCCAGGTTTCTCCTTCTCCCTCACTCATAGCCACCACCTCAGCTACCCCTTCCTCTCTTGCCCGCCCCTCTCTGACTGCTTCCGGTACCCCAAAGCCGACACCGCGCATTTCTCCATCGCCTACCGGCAAATCCGGCACTCCTACCCCGGCACCCTCCATCGCCAAGCCATATGTCACGATCTCCTCCACTCCGGTCGGCTTCCTTCGGGTCCGCTCCGGCCCATCTACCGGCAATGCGGAAATCGGCCGTGTTAGTCCGGGAGATACCTATCCGTTATTAGGATCCCAACCGGGTTGGTATCAGATCAAAGGCACCTTTGGTTCTGCTGACTCCGGCTGGATCTCCGCCCAATACGCCCAAAAAATCGAATAGTCCTTTCACCTCGGTCCTAAATATAATACTCCCGCCACCATCAGTCCCCACACCCCCACAGCCATCAAAAGAGGCATGTCCGAAAGGATTACCCGCTCCGGTGATTCAGCCCTGGCTCCGTCGTAAATAATTCTGATATATCTCATTATTCCGAAGATCACCACCGGTATCGTGGCCATCAGCCACTTGTTGATGGTCAGTGTCCGGGATATCAAAACCAGGCTGGTAGGTGATACGGATGTGGGGGTCGGGATTTGTTCATAGAAATTAAACGTATATAACGCCCACGATAGGAATGCCGCAGTGGAAAACATGGATAAATACGCGTCCAGAATATCAGGGGAATATTTCCCCATCACTTTTCGGTGCGCGGTTGCAGACTGTTCCGTCAGTATTGCTAGCTCGGCCCTTCGCTTCCCTACGGCCAAAAACAGGGAGGTTGATATTACGCAAAGCAGGAACCAGATGGACAGGTGGGCGTTAATTACTATTGCCCCCGCCAGCACTCTCAAAAAGAAGCCCAGAGCTATTACGAACACGTCCACTACTTCCAGGTTTTTCAGCATCAGTGAATACAAAACCTGGAGAACCCAGTATCCCAGTACTACCACAAAAAACAGCGGTGACAGCGATTGTGACCACAAAAGACCTATTACCGATGCTCCCGTGAACACTCCTATAGCAGTGCCTTTGGATATTCTGCCGGCGGCGATTGGCCGTTTGCGCTTAAACGGGTGGGCCTTATCGGCATTTATGTCTACCAGGTCATTTAAAAAGTAAATGGCAACGGCAACCAGTGTAAAGGCCACAACGGCTTCCGTCACAATCCAAAAATTCCTTACCCAAACCGTGCTTGTAAAAAGGTTGCCGGTAAATATCAGGGCGGCGAATAAAGTCAGGTTTTTGACCCATTGCCGGGGGCGGGCTGTTTTGAGTAAATCGACCAGTTTTGAAGCCACAATATAACTCCTCCAGCTATGAGCGCAACTGTCGCCATTGTAAAGTACTTGGACGGTGCTTTCAATCTCAATGCTAATATAGACAAAGCCAGAGATGTCGCCCAGTATAAAATGGCTATTTTTCTTTTACTCCACCCCATATCCAGTAGGTAGTGATGCAGATGTTCATGCCCTCCCCAAACAGGAGACCGCCCTTCCCTGATTCTTTTGGTTATCACCATTACGGCATCAATAAAAGGTAATCCCAAAACTATCATCATTGCTCCTACTTTTGCCCCGGACCATATCGCCAGTATGCCCAGTAAAAATCCGGCCAGGCTCTTGCCTCCATACCCAGGCATCATTTTTTGCGGAAACCAGTTCCATGGCAAAAAACCTGCATAGGCTCCCGCAGTGATTGCGGCCAGCGTGATAACCGGCCATTGGAGTGTATCTGTTCCGAATCTCATACCTAGTAAAGCCATGGTTATCGCCGCGATTATTACAAATCCCGGCAGTTGCCCGTCTACTCCGCTGCTCCAACCCACTATATTTTGCATCCACAACAGCCATACCAGGGCAAATAAATCTGCCACCACCCACAAGCACCTTGTGTTCCCTAGTATTTGCATGCACCATTGAAATTGACCCAGATCAAATACCCCTCCTGCTGGGTTTGTGATAAATGATATCCCCACACCGGTAGCAATCACTGTCCCCGCGGCCAAAGCATTGATTCCCAGTCTCCAATAAGGAGATATTTTTTCTTCAAATTTATCATCTAAAAATCCAGTTATGACCAACATCAGTGACCCGAGAACCACCCCGGCTGTTTGCTGAGTTTTAGGTAAAAATATCACCGCCCCCGCTAAAAAAGCTGCGAATATTACCACTCCCCCCCCTCTGGGAACGGCTTTGTCGTGAACTACTTTAGGGTGCTTGTGTTTTTTAGGGTCGTCTATTATTCCCCACCCGGCTCCCCGTCTGATCACGACTGCTCCCACTACTGCTGCCACTCCGGCAGCGACTAAAAAAGGCGCCCAAAAGCTGTAAGAAAACGTCAATTCAGGCATTCTAGGTCACGAGAATAATTATTCTTAACAAGCCCAGTGCTATTATTATCTGAACGGCCAGACTCGTCGCCAGCATCATCGCTGCCAGCACTGTTTCTTGTTTCACCGCGGCGGCCATCATCCTCATTACAAATCCCGTAGCCAGAGCAAATAAAACTGGTATTAAAAGCCTTATCGGGGGTGCCAGTTGTTCATCTCCCCAGGGCCTGCTGTAGAATAGTGGTATCTGGGGAGGCAGTTGTTTACCGAATAAAAGCGCTACTCCCACGGTAATTGCCCCCAAAGCTGCCATAAAAACAACATTCCACAGGGCAAGCGTTACCGCCATTTTTTCCCAAAATTCCCTTTCCATGAGCTAATTATAACTAAGACGGTAGATTCTGGCCTCTTGGATAGTTTGTTCCAATCGGTATAGGGTATTAAGGAGGGTGGACAGTCCTGGGAGTTCATCCTCGTGTCCCAGGCTGATAATATATTTTGGCTGATCGATCCATAAAGTTTTTATTGTTTCTTCTTCAGCTTCGAAATCTTTAATGTGGTACTTCACCGTATATCGTCCGGATGGTAGGCGTCGTGCAAGCGCATATATCATTGGTTCGTCTCCCCAGACAAATATTTTGTCTTTATTTCTGCTTCTCTCTACCACTGCTTTTGCCACGGCGTAATTGCGGTTTATTGCCGGGTTAAAGGCGTGGTAATAATCAGCCGTATTTTTTCTCCCGGCGATCCATTGGGCAAAATTAATATAATAGCTCCCCACCGGATATACGTAAAACCTGAATATCGCAAAAAACAAGAGTCCCGCTGCCAGCACCCCCAAGGCCGGCAGTCTGGTCTTCTCCTTGCCCCAGACGGCCCATGCCGTCGCTACCGCCAACGCTCCGGCCATTTGCAATAGATAATGCGGATAAGGCCGTCCGGAAAGCAAGGCTGCAAACAGCGTCAGAGCAGCCCATGTAGCCAGTATTGCTCCTTTTTTTTCTATCCGCCGCGCTCCAACGGTTATTGCTGCCAGAGCTCCCGCCAAAATCAGGAGCCTCGCCTTAATAGAATAAATCCCGGTACCCCCGCTGCCCGCTTTCCAGGAAGACAGGTAAGGCAGGTTTTGCAGCCATGCTGCTGTCAAATATTCCTTCCCGGAACCCTGAAAATAATAGAAGACCAGAGATAACAAGATTGGAATCATCGCACCGGCAGCCAAAGCTGCGGTTTTCTTCCACATTTTTCTTTCATGGTACGCCAGCCACAGGAGTGGCCACACCCCTGCCTCCAAAAGTACCGGCATTTTAAACAGGGCCCCCACCCCTAATAACAATCCGCCGCTGAAGGCATCTTTCTCGTTCCGGCTTCCCCACAGTTTCCATACCGCTGCCAGTGAAGGTAGCAGGAAAAACAATTCAGCATTGGCAATGTTGCCCTCCAGAAGCGGCAATGTAGTCAGGAGGGCAAAAACTGCCGTTGCGGTAATAACCATCCTTTTATTCGGGTGGAAAAATTTTTCTGCGGTTTTTGTGAAGACCCAAATTGTTGCCAGATTCCACACCATCGCCAAAAATTTAAACCAAAACAAATACCCTCCGGATATTGCGGCTGTCAGATATAGCAGTGGGGGTTTGTTGTCGTGTATTTGGCTGTAGAGACTGACGCCTTTATTGATAGCTTGGCCGATAACCAGATAAATTGCCTCATCCCCGTACCAGTAAGGTTCAAACAGGTTGGGAATTCTCAAGAATATGACCCCCGCCCATATTAATGCCAGCCACTCATGTTTCACCAGCCACTTTATCGCCTTCCCCATAGCCCTATTATGCAATATTTACGGGCATTACTTCACCTTCTCTGTTATCCGGTATTCAATATACCTTCCCAGCATTAGTCTCGTATGCGCGTCCAAACCGGGCAGCGCATTAAAGAAAAATCCGGCTACTGGCATCCAGAAAAACTCCAATGGTGACAGCCACACTTTCCATTTAGAAACTCCGGCGGGCCGCGGAGGACGTTGTCTGAATTCAATTACCAGAAGGACCGCCAGAAACACCAGGGTGATAGTGAGAATTCCGGACGAAATTCTGGGCAGCATGAAACCCAGGGCGGTTCTTTTAAACACCGGATTAACCAGAGTTACTACTGACACCCCGACCGTAATAATAAACCAGTTCACAGGCCAAAGCAGATGATCTGCCGCCAGCCTCAGCATTCTTAAGGTTTTATTCATAAATGACACCCCTGGCTGGCGGAAATACATATTGATAAACAGGGGCAGGTCGGATACTCCCCATGCCCATCTCTTTTTCTGTTCATATTCGTTGATAAACGTTTTCCACCTGGTGGAAGATTCCGCTGCATCTGCTGAAGAAGCCAGGAATATTGGTTCCACCTCCACTCTTCCCCCGAGTTGAAAAAAAGCCTTAAAAAATATTCTGTAGTCTTCCGGTATGACATCCGTATCCCAGTAGCCGATTTTATGTATCATAGCCAGGCTGGCCGAGTAGTTGGAGAAATTAATCAGCCGGTCTTTTCGGGCCAATAGACCGGTCTGCCATACGTTTGAAAACGTATTTATCACTCGGTTGGGGGCAGGTATTTTCCATATGTTGTTATAAAAAACAATTGCCGGCTGCCAGAAGGTCTCGTATCTTTTTGGATCATCCAGAAACTTAAAAGTCAGGCACGAAAAATATTTCGGGTGTAAAACCGCGTCCGCGTCATTTGAAGTGATGGTCAGGTATTGGATATCCCATCCTTTTTCATCGACAAGGATCTTTTTCGCTTCTTTTGACGCCCAAGCCTCATTGGACGATTTACCCTTTATTTCTCCCGGTATATTACCCGGGTGCACTGTGACCAAAAACTCCCCGAACATTTTTCCGTACTTGCTTTTTAAAATCACTGATTCTTCCTGGCCTTTGGGGTATCGTCCTTCAGTAGCCATTACTACCACAATGTTTTTCAGGGGGAAGTCCTGTTTTGTCAGGGCCTCCAAAGTAGCTGTATAAATTTTTGCAGGCTCGTTCGCAACCATGATCATCACTATGTGTTTCACTTTCTGCCAGTCGCCGAATCCTTTTACCTCCAACATCCAGTCTGTTAGTTCCGTAGCCTTAATTTTGAAATGCGACACCACCGCCGCCAGCGTCAATGAAAACCCCTTATATACCCAGTACACGTCAAAGGCCAGTATAAAATATGCTGTAAATACCGGAAAAAAATACCCGCCCCAGACCAGAAACAGGATCATATTCCAACTTACAAATCCCGGCATTATCTCCAGCAGGCGCTTGGTTCTTTTGTTCATTTCCATATTTTCGGGAATAATCTTTGAGTATTTAAAGTGGTAATTCGGTCAATTTCTTCGATGCTCTGTCCCCTTAAATCAGCCGCTGCCTCAATTACTATTTTAACATTCTTCGGCTCATTCCTGCTCCCCCTTAAAGGTTCGGGAGCCAGGTATGGCGAGTCTGTTTCCAAAAGCAGTCTATCATCCGGCGTCATTCTCAGGGATCTCCTTATATCCTCAGCGTTCTTAAAAGTGATTATCCCCCCGAAACTCAGGTAACACCCCAACTTAAGAAACTTTTCTGCCCAATCACTACTTCCGGTAAAACAATGCATTTGTACTGCTTTTGGAGCTTCGTCATACTCATTTAGTATTTCATACACTTCTTCAAAAGCTTTTCTGCAATGCACGACCAGGGGCAAACCCGTTTCCTTTGCCAAGGCGATATTAAACTTAAACAGTTCAATTTGCCGCCTCTTCTCCTCTTCACTGGTATTTTCATAAAAGTCCAACCCCGCCTCCCCGATCGCTACCACCTTTGGATGTCGGGATAATTTTAATAAAAAATCTCTTGAATCATAAATCCTAAATCCTGAATCTTGAATTGCTTCCGGATGCACTCCCACCGCCGCCCACACCTCATCATACTTCTTTGCCGTCTCCGTGGCCTTCCGGCTTTCTTCAATACTCCCGGCACAGCTGATCATCCCTGTCACACCCGCCTCCTTCGCCCTGGCCACCGCTTCCCCGATTTTTCCCTCAAACGCCGGATCCTCCAAATGGCAATGCGCATCTATCACCCTTTGATTTTACCTGCCCGTACCTTAACTAGCTATTGCTCTTTTGGTCATTTCAGCTGCCATTGTAGACGCCGCCAGATAAATAAGTTTTGCCTTGTCAGGCTCTTGTTTCCATTTGGGGTAATTACTTTTCCCATCAATGATGGTTTGTGCTTCGTTTTCAATTTGGGGAAACCTTTCTTTAATAAACTGTATTAGTTCAGCATTATCGTGGAATAAAGCCAAATGTTTACTTGCTTTTAATTCTTCGTTATTCATCACTAACTCCGTTGCGAAATATAATAGATTTTTTCCATGCGTTATAGATTCGCTGAAAATTAAATCACTGTCTCGTTTTATATGATATACCAAGGGAATTCGGTCCAATTGAATTTTGTGGGACATTATCTTCTGCATCGCACCTCTCTTTATTTCATCCGCAGATACGGCGAATTCCATGTTTGACAGCGTGTCCTCCCCCCAAATCAGTTTTCGGCTGTCTTTAAAACCCGAAAATACATATTCGGGGACAAAACTGTTTTTCTTTTTAAAATCTTCCGTGGTTGCTGCCCCGGAAACAACAGTGATATTTACGAAGCATTCATCTTTACCTCTTTCTATCGGATACGAAAATTTAAATGGTCGGAATTCAGGCCTTATAACAACTCCTTGGCGGAATTTTTCAATTGTGGAAGTCAAGATTTCACCTAACGTCCAAAGATCAATACCGGATACAAACCCCTTCCAAACTAATAACCAATTAATGTCAGGACGATTCAAAGATACTTTTCCGCTGGGGTAACTGCCTACAAGATAAATACTTTGCAGAGTATCCCCCAATTTGCTAATTAATTGATGGTTTATCCACTCTTCTACGTCCTGAACTACAGCCAATTCCATGCTGGGTATATGTTATCACAAGGATTTTATTTGATTCTCGGAAACAGGGGAGGCACGCTTTTTATCTCCGGGCCTTTGTATTGGGTAAGTATCTTTTCCGCCGTCTCTGGCAGAAAAGGCAACAGTGCAGTGCCGATTTTTCTTATTTCTTCCACCCAGGGCATAAGCGCATCTCCTAAAGCTGCTCCTTCCAAAGTCCATGGTTTCACCTCTTCGATCTGTTTGTCGGTTTCCGTAATCCATCTCCAAATTATTTTCATCGCCTCATCAAACCGGAATCCCTCTAATTGCCCCCCTATTTCACTGGCAAACTTCTCAACTAACTGATAACTGTTAACCGGAAATTGATAACTCGTTTTTTCAGCCAGCTTCGCGACCCTTGCTGCCAGATTTCCCAGTCCGTTTGCCAGATCAGAATTGTATGCCTCTTCAAACTTATCATAGGAAAAATCGCTCCCGTCGTATGGATGAACTTTAGCCAGCAAAAAATACCTGACTGCATCCGTACCGTATTTATCGGCCATTGCAATTGGGTCTATGCTTGTACCCAAACTTTTGCTTATCTTCTGCCCGTTTACTGTCATAAACCCGTGTATGAATATTTGTTTTGTATTAGGCAGGCCCGCGGACATTAGCATAGCCTGCCAGATTGCCGACTGCTGCCGCAGGTTATCCAAGCCCGCTACTTGCAGCCCCGGCCAGAAGTCAGTGAATTTTTGTCTGTCTTCCGGCCATCCGAGAGTCGAAATATAATTAATTAGCGCGTCAAACCACACATACATTACCTGCTGCAGATCTCCCGGTACGTCTATTCCCCATGGCATTTTCGACTTTAGCCGGGAAATACTGAAGTCTTCCAATCCCGATTGTACAAAAGACTTTATTTCATTGAATTTTCCTTCAGGAATCACAAAATCCGGGTTTTTCTTATAAAAATCCAAAAGTGGCTGCTGGTATTTTGAGAATTTGAAAAAGTAATTCTCCTCTTCGATGATTTCTATTTCCAAATTGGGGTGGATCGGGCATTTCTCGTCAACCAGTTCTGAATTTGTTTTTTCCAGTTCGCATCCCACGCAGTATTTCACTCTGTAGTTTTTCTTATAAATATCTCCGTTTGCTTTGCACCTCTTCCAAAATTCAAATGCTGCCGATTTATGATGCATATCCGTAGTCCGGATAAAGTAGTTATAGCTTAGGTTTAATGCCTTTTTAAGATTATCAAATCTGGCTGCATATTCATCCGCATAGTCCTGTGGTTCTTTTCCCTGTTCCAACGCTTTCCGGTATATTTTCAGACCGTGCTCATCCGTTCCGAAATTAAATATTACCTCTTCCCCCATTTGTTGATGAAGTCTCGCCACTGCGTCCGCTTCCACGATTTCCATGGCAAATCCGATATGCGGATCAGCATTCACGTATGGCAGGGTGGTGGTGATATAAAACTTATTTTTACTCATCTCAGCATGGTTCCCACCGGAACCTGTTCCGGTATCTCAATTAACACTGCCCTTTCGTCTTCTTCCACTGCCGCCAGCATCATCCCCTGGCTGACTGCGTCTTTGATCTTCCTTTCTGCCAGGTTGGCAATGAAAATAAATTTTTTCCCCACCAGTTCGTCCGCCCCGTACCATTGCTTGATTCCTGCCAGAATAGTCCGCACGCCTGTTTCTTCCCCCAGGTCTACCTTCATTTCGACAAGCTTCTCGCTCCAACCAGGCACTGTTACCGCCGTTACCCGCCCCACCCTCAGGTCAAGTTTTTCAAAATCATTGAATTGGATTGTTGGTTTCATGTTTTAATTTTACTTTAAACCCCGCTAATAAAAAAACCGCCTTTCGGCGGTGTGTTAATAAAACCCGGACACCCCCGCCTACTTGGACGGACCCATGACCATCATCATGGAGATGCTTGATTTCATAATCGCAATTATACCAACAGCGGGGAATTTTTGCTATACTCCCGCCCATGATCGGCTATGTTCCTACTCCTGAAATTCTTGATAAATACGCCCGGGTTTTAGTTAACTTTGCCCTCAACTCCGGCAAAGGCGTAAAAAAGGGAGAAATCGTCCGCCTGATTGTCAGTGAATCCGCCAAACCGTTGTATGTGGCTCTCAGGAACCAGGTCCTTCGCTCCGGCGCTATCCCTATTACAGATTACGCTCCGGATGATGTTGCCCGGGAGTATTTTGAGCTGGCCTCGGAGGACCAGCTGAAGTTTTTCCCCGCCAAATACGTCCGCGGCTTAGTTGATCAGATAGACCATTCTATCGGCATTATCTCGGAAACCGACAAGCATGAACTCGAGGGTATCGACCCCAAAAAGATCATGCTAAGAAATATCGCCTTCAAACCGGCTAAAGAGTGGCGCGATGCCAAGGAAAATGCGGGAAAGTTTACCTGGACCCTGGCTCTGTATGGTACACCCGCCATGGCGACGGAGGCCAAAATGAGCCTGGAAAAGTATTGGGACCAAATTATCAAAGCCTGTTTTCTGGATAAAAACGACCCCATTGCCTCGTGGAAAAAGGTATATTTAGAAAACAGTCGTATTTTAAGAAAGCTGAACCGGTTAAAAATCGATAAATTGCATGTCCAAGGAGAAGGCGTGAATCTCTGGGTTAATATCGGGCCCGGACGCCGCTGGCTTGGCGGTTCCGGTAGAAACATCCCCAGCTTCGAAGTCTTTGTTTCGCCGGACTGGCGGGGGACCGAAGGTAACATTGAATTCAACCAGCCTCTTTACCGCTACGGTAGCCTGATTGAGGGCATAAAACTCAAGTTTGAGAAAGGCGTAGTGGTAAAAAGCTCTGCTTCTAAAAATTACCCCATCCTCAGGGAAATGCTGGCTGTCGAAAACGCGGATAAAATAGGTGAGTTCTCCCTTACAGACAAGCGTCTCTCCCGGATAGACAAATTTATGGCAGAAACCTTATTTGATGAAAATATTTCCGGTCCCTGGGGAAATACCCATATCGCCCTTGGTAGTGCTTATCACGATTCACTCGACGGTAATCCGGCTGAAATTTCCAAAGCCCAATGGAAAAAACTGGGTTTCAACGATTCTGTAATTCATACAGACATAATCTCCACCACCAGACGCACCGTTACCGCCTATTTGTCAGACAAATCGGAAAAAATCATCTATCGCGACGGTGAATTCACGCTCTGACCATCTCCTCTTTTTTTAAATAAATTTTTTATTTTCTCCTCCCACACACTTGCCCATTCATCAGCCGTGATCTTTTTGATCGCCTCTTTCCACCCCCCTTTTTTCAAATCCTGCTGGACAGACGCAATGGTAGCACTGCTGACCTTCAGGTTCTGTTTTATATTTTCGTAGCTTCTTGCCTTTGAAAGCCAATACCCCACACCCAATCGTTTTGCAATCGTAATTAATTCTGTTTTCGAAAACAGCCCGTCAAAAATTTTCTCTGCCTCCTCCGGTGTCTTAATGTCTGCAGTCAATTGGTACCACATTCTCAATATCTGCTTTTCCAGATTAGGATTAACTTGCTGTTTTGAAACCTGCATAAATATATAGTACTTTAATTGACTAAACTAATCAAGCCGAGTAGCACCAGCCCTAAACCGACATTCATAATATTTAACGAACCCAGTCTGTTTGCTGCCAGTCCGCCTGCTATACCCAGACATATAATGATAGCCCATTTTTTAGTTCGGGTAATCCAGGAAATCAGGATAAACAACCCGAGAATGAAAGAAAACAGCATCGCTCCTTCTGTTACTGGCTTGTTTGGCGGTAATTTCCATACGATTGCCCCTGCTATTATCACCAGTCCCGTCCCTACCGCCAGCCCCGCAAAAGGTCTCTTACTTTCCTTTCTCCGATATAATGATTTTGTGGACACGGTTTTAATTCTAACAGTAATCCTGGCCGGTTTTGCAGCCGTCCTTTATGCACTGCACCGCTGGACAGCCCCCCCTCCCCCGGACAATACCATTGCCGCATGGCTTTCCACCGTCCAGTCATCCCTCGATAACTCCGCTCGTCTCATGTCCGATGTCCAAAAAAGCTTGGGGGAAATGTCAGAGGTCGGCAGGGGCATCAAAACTCTTCAGGATTTTCTTCAGTCGCCAAAACTTCGCGGCGGCCTGGGGGAGGAAATCCTTAAGGAAATGATAGGGCAGACTTTTCCCAAAAACTCCTTTTTTCTCCAGTATTCATTTAGATCAGGTGTCAAGGCCGATGCTGTACTCAAAACCGAGGCAGGACTTTTGTGCATAGACTCCAAATTCCCGATGGAGAATTTTAAAGAATTGGTAAAAGGCCTGCCGGGCAGCAAACAGGCATTTGCCGCTGACATCAAAAAACACATTACCGATATATCCAGAAAATATATTTTACCCGAAGAAGGGACTCTGGATTTCGCTTTGATGTATATCCCTTCCGAAGCTGTTTATTATGAAGTGGTCAACCTGCCGGAAATCACCAAACTAGCCCGGGACCTGCGGGTTTATCCCGTATCCCCAAACACTCTGTATGCCCATTTACAGGTTCTCCTGCTGTCCTTCCAGGGCAAGGAGCTCGAAGCCAAATCCCGGGAAGTTTTCAAAATCCTTCGGGGTATTCAGAAAGATTACTCCAAAGTGGAAGAAAACATGGGCACCCTCAACCGCCACCTGACCAATGCATTCAACCAGATGCACAATGTCGCTTCCTCCTTCGGCCTCCTCGGCCAGAAACTCTCCCGCACCCAGACGCTAAATACCCCAGAAGATTCAAAAACCCCACTACTTAATGACTGACCCCAAACTTCTTATAACCAAGTTTTACGATCTAAATTTCGGTATCTATTTTGATGCTTGTGAGGATTTGAGGTGGGTAAAAATATTCACTTCAAACTCAATTCACGAAGAATACAACAATCACGCGCTCGTTTACTCGTTGACTTCGGGCTCTGAATCTAAGCTTCAAACAATCGAAAATTATCTAAAAAAATTAAACCTGACCCCTGCAGTCTACATCGCTCCCTTTTCTAAGCCTCAAAATATTTCCTTCCGTCTTGAAAAAGAATTTGGTTATTCGGCCTCTTACGTTGATGCTTGGATGATATTTGATAATAACCAAAACATTTCTGATTGGGATTCAAAGGAGCAAGTTGTTCATATCGGCCAGGATAAACAATTATTTGCTGAGTTTGAGAAAATTTCTAACCTGGGATATTCGGGTGAAAAAACCTCCGAGAATCCATATGGCGGTGTACCCATGGAAGGATTTATAACTGCTGCTAAATTGGCCCTTTCTAATTCCAGTCTTATAAACCGGATTGAAGGCTATCTTGTGAAAATCCAAAGCCAATATGTAGCGTGTGCCATTCTCTTACATGATAGGGAATTTGGTTATATTTGCAATGTCGCTACGATCCCTTCGTTTCGAGGCCACGGATTTGGGAAAACAATTTCTTTATATGCGACCGGCAGATCTAAATACTTAGGTAATAAAACCACTTTTCTAGCCACCGAGTCTGGTACTCCAAACGAGAAATTTTATAACAATATTGGTTACCGGACGGAATTTATTGGTTCATGTTATATTAAAATTAAAAAATGAAAATAATTTTTTATATCGCTTCCACCATCAACGGCTGTATCGCAAAGCAAGACGGCTCGACCCCCTGGTCTGACGAAGAGTCGCTAAGTTTTATCAGCAAATGTCGGGAAGTAAGAGCGGCCATCATGGGTCGCAAGACCCATGATGAATATTAGACCATGGATTTAAAAGAATGGCCTTTAACAGACGGGCCTTTGGTCGTCCTCTCTTCCCAATCCGGTCTCGTCAGCCGTTATCCCGAAACCACTTTCACCAAGGAAGGTCCGGCCGGCGCGGTTAAGTTGCTCGGGGACAAGGGATATAAAGAAGTCATTGTTATTGGCGGAAACCAGACTTGGACTTCCTTTGCCAAAGTAGGCCTGGTAGACGAAGTATTTCTGGACATCGAACCTCTGGCTTTTGGCGACGGTAAATTCCTCTTCTCCGGCGGGGGAGTGTTTGACTTGAAGCTCAAACTCCTCGAGTCCCGGCCCTTAAGCAGCCAAACCATACAATTGCATTATCTGGTTCAAAAATGAAATACCGCACGTTGGGTAAAACAGGTCTCAAGGTTTCCGAGATCGGCATCGGCACCTGGCAGCTCGCCGACGACCTCAATTGCTGGGTCGGTGCGGACTTGAAGGAAAGCCTGCAAAGCCTGTATCGTTATGCGGAGTTGGGTGGTAATTTTATCGACAGCGCCTGGATTTACGGCTATTCGGACACGGATGACCGCCATCGCTCCCACGAACTTATTGCGCAGTTTCTCAAAGAATCGGGGTTGCGTGACAAGTTGGTCATCGCCTCCAAAGTCCCTCCAAAAAATATGCAGTGGCCTGCTTTTAAAAATATGCCCATTTCTGAAATATTTCCGGATGACTGGATAGTTAAGTGTGTTGATGATTCTCTTCGGTCTTTGGGTATAGAAACCCTTGATCTTATGCAATTCCATGTCTGGCAGGACGATTTTACAGATGAGGACGGCTGGAAGGAAACCATCCGGAAATTGACCGCTGCCGGTAAAGTCCGCCATTGGGGTATCTCTGCCAACGACTACCAGCCTTCGAATTGTTTTCGCGCGATTGAAACCGGCTTGATAAGCTCTATTCAGTTTATTTTGAATATCTTTCACCAGCGTCCGGCCGAAAAGCTTTTGCCCTTTGCCGCAAAACATAACATTGGCCTCATTGCCCGCGTGCCGTTGGACGAAGGCGGCCTGACCGGAAAATTTACAGTCGACACCCGGTTTGCAGTTGGTGATTTTAGGCGGCACTATTTTTCCCCTGACCGCCTGAAGGAGCTGATTGCCCGGACGGACAATTTGAAGACTTTGCTTAATGGAGAAGCCGGGTCTCTGGTGGAGCTGTCGCTCCGTTATCTTCTTTCATTACCCGAAGTATCATCAGCCATTCCCGGTATGCGCCGTATCTCTCACGTCGAGTCAAATAATGCCGTTTCCGACGGCCGCCTGCTTTCGGACAGGCTAATGTCCGAGCTTAAAAAACATGCTTGGGAAAGAAATTTCAACACTCATCCTGATCCCGCCCTCAAAGACTCTGGCTTCGTCGAACCCTGATTTCGTCTATATTCCCTACGCACATCCACGCCGCCATTGATCCGAATCCCTTCTTGTTAATTTCAAATTGTTTATATCCTTTCGGATTTTCCAGGTAAATTAACAAACAATATTTCTTGTCTTTAAATAATTCATAATATACATCTATTTTATCGCGGCTTATCCCATCCTCCCTGCTATACTTCCCCAAAATTTTCCTCACTCTTAATGGATTTAGGTTTTCAAAGGTATTCACCCCGCTTACACCTGCTCTTACACTTACTTTCTCTCCCGAATTCTTAAAATAAATCCGGTCTCCCGCCGCAATCTTTCCCCATGGAGCCGATTTATTTTTATACCATCTTGATTCTATAGTCTTTTCTCCTGAAAGTATTTTGGGCAGAAGTCCCCAACTTTTTTTCATCACGGCTACGTGGTCCATTTTTCCGGGTGAACTTTTAGCATAACAAATTTAATTAATAAAACACAGTCTTGTCTTAATTAAGACAATAAAATTAACATAAACTAGTGGGTACGCAGGAACTGGGTAACGACTTTCAATCTGAATTTTTCAGGCGGAGGAAAAAAGGCAGACATGGGAACGGAAGCAAAGGCGGGCAAAAGGCAAATGGGTCATTGCGTTCCGACTATACGCCGGAATTAATTGCCAGAGCCTGTGAGCTACAGGCAGCGGAATCAGACTTATCTCCTCGGTTACGCCTGGGTTACGCGTTGATTATAAAACGCCTCCTCGACGGCACAATATCTTGACAGAGCCGTAGTCACAAATACAGTCCGGTGGTATTTCACCATTCCGAATTTCATGATAGCTTCAACATGCGCTCTGGTGCCGTATCCGGCATTGGTATTCCATCCGAAATCAGGATGTTTCCCATGAAGTTTTTCCATCAGTCTGTCCCTTTCCACCTTGGCAATAACCGCCGCCGCCATCACGCACTTTCGGCTGTTGTCCGCTTTTACAATACATTTTATTTGTTTGCTCTTTCCGTTAACTTT
>Ga0209518_1001940_pt1 | contig 20631 bp, 12 predicted proteins | sample RifGroB1_FD_183993 | JGI IMG/M metagenome (GOLD analysis project Ga0209518, IMG submission 183993) | Groundwater microbial communities from Rifle, Colorado, USA - Groundwater B1 (SPAdes) (version 2) | ecosystem: Environmental > Aquatic > Deep subsurface > Groundwater | place: Rifle, Colorado...
TTCGCATATCGCGCTGATCGGCGGCGGAAAAGAAGCGGGACCGGGCGAGATCACCCTCGCTCACAACGGCGTGTTGTTTCTGGACGAATTCCCGGAATTTCAAAGAAACGTCATTGAAGCTCTGCGCCAACCGATGGAAAACGGGAAAATCGTCGTTTCCCGGGCCGCCGGATCCTTCAGCTATCCGGCCAAGTTCATTTTAGTTGCGACCAAAAATCCCTGCCCTTGCGGCTGGTACCGATCCGACCAGCGCGAGTGCGTTTGCGCGATGACGCAGATCATAAATTATCAAAAGAAAATTTCCGGCCCGATCGCCGACCGGATTGATATTCACATAGAAGCGCAAAAAGTGAATTATGAAAAACTGGCCTCGCCCGATGAAGAGGCGCGAAGCGCGGCAATCAGAAAAAGGGTGGAGCGCGCGCGAACTGTGCAAGAAAAAAGATTTCAAAAAGAAAAGTCGGCGCATATCAACGCGCGGATGTCGCCGCGGCAGATTAAAGCTTATTGCCCGTTAGACAAAGAAAGCCAAAAAACTCTGAAAAACGCCGTAGAGTCTCTAAAACTCTCGGCGCGCGCTTACCACAAGATAATAAAAATAGCCCGCACCATCGCGGACCTGGAAGAATCTGAAAATATCGTGTTTAATCACATCGCTGAAGCGATACAGTATCAGCCGAGAAATTAGCTTTTAATTTCACTGGCTTCGTTAGCTTATAGAGAGCAGACGCTTTTTCTAACAAGCTAATAAAACTAAAAGCTAAAAACTATCTTGATAATACAAAATTCTTCGCGCCTCTGACTTCAAAGTGCAAATGACAGCCGGTGGATTTGCCGGCCCCCTCCATTCTCACTAATTTGCCGTTAACATACTCAAACCCTCCGCCCATATAAGCGATCGCGTCTCCCTGCTTCACCGAAGCGCCGTCCGACACGAGAATCTGTTTTAGGTGCGCGTAGAGCGTCACCACTCCGTTAGGGTGCGTGATTCTTAAATGATTGCCGTAGCCGGAGTAAACCGAAGCACCCAGGCGCGCCCGCGAGGTGGTTGTTTTTAAACTTGTGATCACGCCATCGGCCGCCGCGTAAATCGACGCGCCGCACTGGCTCGCTATATCCACGCCGTTATACCCGTGTAATCCCTGCGAAATCCGGCCCGAGGCGGGGAAAATAAAATATTTATTGGGAGCCGTGCTGGAAATAGCCGGTGGTTTTTGCGCGTATAAATTCTTCTTGGGAGCGGGCGGCGCGAGCGGAATATACGGCCGTCCGCCTGGCAATATCAGAGCGTCGCCGGAGGAAATGCGCCCGTCAGCCGGCAGATTATTGTAAGCGATGATTTCCTCGGCATCAGTTTTATACTTCTGGGCGATCAAGCTCAGGGTATCGCCCTGCTTCACCGTGTATTTGATGCCATCGGTCGGCAAAATTTCCAAGCGCTGTCCGGCTTTGATATAATCAACCGACGACAAGCTATTGGCCCACAAAAGCGTGTTGGGCGATATGCCAAACTCATCGGCGATCTTTGAAACCGAGTCGCCGTCTTCAACGGTGTAATAGACAATCTGATCGCGCGAGATTTGATTTTGGTCTATTGTCAGAGGCGAAAAATCCGCCACCAGCGCGTCGTCTTCCGTGGTTGGGTAGGCCTCGTCATCCAAAAACGGATCGTCCTCCTGGCCGCCGCGCCCCCCGGCCGGAGCCGCGTCATAGACCAATTCACTGCTTTCCCTTGATATTTTTTGCGGAAAACCGGAACCGATTGACTCGGAAATGTCAGCGTCAAACGCCTTGAACGAAAAAGCGTACAGTCGCCCGTTTTTATAAGCGTCCGCGATATTGAATAAAGAAATGAACAAAAGAACGCCCACCATGAACGAAAGGGCGGTATTTTTCCTTAAAATATGAATTTTTCCTTTTAGAAAAAGGAAAAACTTGTATAGCAGAGTATAAATAAGCCGGTTTTCTTAGTATTCTTGTCCGCCTAAATTTTGGATGTAATGACCAAAAAACTGATTAAAATGTGAGTAATTATCCATAATTTCGGCGGATAAACGGAAAATAGACAGTGCCGGAGTTTTCTAGTATCATACATGAATTCTCCCCTCAACATTGTATAATCTATCATTTTTTGGCCATTTAGTCAATTCACCCCTCACTCAAGAAATGTAGGAATATTCATACTTTGCTTGAGTGAGGGGTTAAGTTATCCACACCCGCCTAAATTTTTGGATTGTTCTTCGGTATTTCAAACTATGGAAGTTCAACTTCGATAACATTTTGTCCAAAAACTTAGGCGGGCACACAGCCCAATGGACCTCTTAAAATCACTCAACGAACGGCAAAAAGAAGCGGTTTTGGCGGCCAACGGGCCGCTTTTAATCCTGGCTGGAGCTGGTTCCGGAAAAACTTTGACGCTTACCAGTAAAATCGCCTACCTGATCAAAACGCGCGGTGTCCGCCCAGCCAATATTCTGGCCGTTACCTTCACCAACAAAGCGGCCGGCGAGATGAAAGAGCGGGTAGTCAGAATTTGCGGCGAGCCCCTGGGCGCGCTTAACATCGGCACGTTTCATTCCGTGTGCCTTAACATCATCAGAGAAAACACCGAACTCTGCGGCTTAAAAAAGCGCTTTGTTATTTTTGACGCCAAAGACCAGGAGACGGTGCTCAAGGCCATCATCAAAGAATTTGAGTTGGACGAAGACAAATTCGCGCCAGAAATTTTTTCCGGCCAGATATCAAAACTGAAAAACAAACTGACCAGCGCCGAACGGTTCGCCGAAGAAGCCGGCGGAGATTTTTTACAGCGCGTTTTGGTTCAGGTGTATCTCAAATATGAAGAGCACCTGCGGGAAAACAACGCGCTTGATTTTGACGATATGATCGGGCGCTGTGTCGCGTTTTTCCGAAACCACGCGGACGCGCTCGCGCGCTATCAGGAAAAATTCCAATACATCCTGATCGACGAATATCAGGACACCAATCACGCCCAATATCAATTCATCCGCCTGCTGGCGCAAGCGCGCCGAAACATCTGCGCGGTGGGGGACAACGATCAGGCAATCTACGGCTGGCGGCAAGCTGACGTCACCAATATTCTCAATTTTGAAAAAGACTATCCCGATGCCAAAGTGATCCTGCTTGAAGAAAACTACCGCTCCACGCAGAACATTCTTTCGGCCGCCAACAATGTCATCAAGAAAAACAAAATGCGTAAAGAAAAAAATCTGTTCACGCGGGAAGCGGCGGGCGAGAAAATCCGCGTGGTTCTGGCTTCAAGCGAAAAAAAAGAAGCGGAATACGTGGTGAAAAAAATCAAAGAACTGGCGCGGCGCGAAAACATTTCTCTTTCCGACTGCGCCGTTTTGTATCGCACCAACGCCCAGTCGCGCGAGCTTGAAGAAACGTTTATGAAAGCGGGTTTGCCTTACCTCGTGATCGGCGGATTTAAATTTTACGAACGCAAAGAAATCAAAGATATGCTCTCTTACCTGCGCCATATCCACAACGAAAATGACGCAGTTAGTTTGAAGCGGATCATCAACTCTCCGCCGCGCGGCATCGGCGAGAAATCGCTGAAACATTACCTGGCCGAAGGCAAAAAAACTCCGGCCCTTGAGCGGTTTTTTGAACTGATCGCTGAATTGAAAGAAAAGCAAAAAGACACGCCTCTGCCACAATTCATCCGGCTCGTCGCCCAAAAAAGCGGCTTTGAAGAAAAATATAAAAACGGTTCCATTGAAGACCAGTCTCGCTGGGAAAATATTTTGGAATTTACTGGAGCCGCCGAAGAATACGGCACCTGGCCGCCCGAAGAAGCGCTGGAGCTTTTTTTACAGCGCACCGCGCTGGCCGGCAACGAAGAAACGACCGACCAAAAAAACTCCGTCCGGCTGATGACGGCGCACTCGGCCAAGGGGCTGGAATTCGGCGCGGTGTTTGTCGTCGGACTGGAAGAAAACATTTTCCCCCATTCGCGCGGCAAAAATTCGCCCGACGAACTGGAAGAAGAAAGGCGTCTCTGCTATGTCGCGATCACCCGCGCCAAAAAATATCTTTACCTCCTCTGCGCGCAGACGAGAAAAATCTACGGCCAAACGCAGGCCAACGCTCCTTCGCGATTTTTATACGACATTCCGGAACATCTTGCCTTGTCGGAAGAATACGGCCTGGAATATTCGCTTAAAAGTTTAAACCTTGAAGACGATATTGTGGATATCGGCTAGCGGTGCTGAGATCCGACCTCCGCACCCGACGGCACGATGAAGCATCGCCCGCTGAGTCAAACCAACCGACTGAGCTATTTGTTTTTACAATAACGAAATGAGTTTAAACAAATTCCCGTTGTTGGAGATCGGATCTCGCCATATTGGATTTTGATTCGGCTTAGGGTTGTGGATATTGTTTAGTAGCAGAAAAAAAATCTTAGTGCTATAATGCAAACACTATTAATAATTTAACTTTACATCTCATATGGAAAAAGAAAACAACGCGAAAGTGAAAGCGGCCGGCGCGCCTAAAAAGAAAAAATCCCGCTCCTGGGAAATAGAAAAAATGATACTCAAAAAAATCGCGTGGCTCGCGGCCATCGTTTTGATTCTGGCTTGGGTTGATATGAATATGCACTTCACATCAGCATTCCGTTCGGAAAGAGAAGCGCGCGCCAAATGGCAAGCGGTGTTTTTGAACAACGGCCAAGTCTATTTCGGGCATCTCGCGAGAAACGGTTTTGATTCCTGGAAACTGAGCGATGTTTATTACATCCAGGTCACCAAAGTTCCGGTTGCCCCTCAAGCCGAGCCGGAAAAGAAAAACGGCAATAAAGCCGAGACTCCTCAACCCGCCCAGGAAGAAACACGCAACACACTCGTGAAAATGACCGGCGATCTGCACAGCCCGGAAAATACTATGACCATTCCCTCATCCAACATACTTTTCTGGCAAAACTTAAGCAAAGACTCCAATATCGTCCAAACCATCAACTCTCAACCGGCCAAATAATATGTTTAGAGACCGGGACTCTAAACATATAAAACCGAAAAAACGCCTCGGCCAGAATTTTCTCGCAAACAAAGGAATAGTCTCAAAAATCATCAAATCGGCGCGCCTGAACGCCGATGATATCGTGCTGGAAATCGGTCCGGGACCAGGCGCGCTCACTTTTGAATTGGCGTGCACCTGCAAAAAAGTCGTCGCCGTGGAAAAAGACCGTGAACTCGCCGATCTGCTCAGAGAAAAACTGACGCAGGAAAACATTAGTAATGTTGAGATAATAACGGACGACATTCTTGAATTTCTTTCTACTCGCTACTCGCTACTCGCTACTCGCTATTCAGTTGTTGCAAACATCCCTTATTATCTCACTTCCGCGCTCATTCGTCGGCTTTTGGAACTGCCGAACATGCCGGAAAACATATTTCTCACCATCCAGAAAGAAGTCGCGCAAAGAATCTGCGCTTTGGACGGCAAAGAAAGCCTGCTTTCGCTCTCGGTGAAATTTTACGCTGACCCTAAAATACATTTTTACATCTCCCGCGGGTCTTTCACCCCACCGCCCAAAGTTGATTCGGCCTTTATTGAAATAACGCCCAAAAAATCGCCGCCTCCGGTCGCCCCGGAGCGGTTTTTCGCTGTCCTTAAATCCGGCTTTTCCTCCCCGCGCAAAAAATTACTAAGCAATTTAACCCATCATCTCCCCGCATGTTTAGAAGTTGAACTTCTAAACATTAAAAAGACACAAAGAACAAACAAAGAAACAATTAAAAGTAATCTATTTAAAATATTTGAGTGCCTTAATATACCGCCAAACACCCGCCCCGAACAACTCTCTCTTCAACAATGGATACATCTAGCCCAATGTTTAGAGTCCCGGTCTCTAAACATACGGTAATATAGTTATCCACAGATAAAATAAGTATTTTTTATGTTATGCTTATGTTTAGAGACCGGGACTCTAAACATATGAGAAAAATAAAGTTTGCCACTGATCAAATTTATCACATATATAATCGCGGCGTAGAGAAAAGGAATATTTTCTCGGATGAGAGCGACTACTTGAGATTCATTCATAATCTATATGAGTTTAACGACACGCGGCCGGCGCTTCCGTCTAATGTTAAATTTTTCTCAAGACGGCCTGGCACAAATGTAAAAAGTGGCGCCATCAAACAATGTTTAGAGACCGGGACTCTAAACATCACTCCTCGCCAACAATTAGTAAGTATATTTGCTTTTTGTTTAATGCCAAATCATTTCCACTTACTAATACAGCCCAAACAAAAACAAGGGGTTGAAAAGTTTATGCTCAAGCTTGGGGCGGGCTATGCCACATTTTTTAACAAAAAATACCAACGGGTGGGTAGTTTGTTTCAGGGACGATTTAAAGCAACGCTGGTTGAAAAAGACGCGCATTTTCTTCATATTCCCAACTATATTCACTGCAATCCGTTGAAATTAATAATGCCTAATTGGAAAACTGAAGAAATAAAAGACACGGCTCAAGCGATAAGTTTTCTAGAGAATTACCGATGGTCAAGTTTCGCCGATTATATCGGAAGAAAAAATTTCCCTTCAATAACCCAAAGAGAGCTATTTCTGAGCAGTTATGGAGAAAAACGGTCTTACCAAAACCAGTTTATCGAGTGGCTTTCCTATGTTTAGAGACCGGGACTCTAAACATAGAGTTATCAACATTGCGTGGGGAGTGAAAAAGCTGATATAATGTTTAAAAATTAGCGCTTTTATATAAATGATTTCTTTTAATAAAAACAAAGTCGTAGTGCCGGCGGTTTTGATATTGGGCATCTTCATCGGCGGGGTGGTAGTTTTGCGCACTCAAGGCATCGGCGCGCAGATTTTGAGCGAAGGAAAGAAGATATTCGTGCCGGTGGCGAGCGACTCGGAAGCCGACCCGGACAATGACGGCCTCAAAAACTGGGAAGAAAAGATACATAAAACCGACGCACGCAACCCCGACACGGACGGCGACGGCTATCTGGACGGCGAGGAAACCGCCTCGGGTTACGACCCAACCATCCCCGCGCCCGGCGACGCGCTTGAAGGCACGGACGCCAGCCAGCCAAGACCACTGCCAAAAAACTTAACCGACCAGCTCGCGCAAACTATGGCGCAAAAAGTATTGTCGGGAGAAATCACCCCGACCCAAGGCGACAAACTAAATCTGGACGACCCCAATTCTCCATACAACCAAGAAATAATGCAGGAAGCGCTTTATCAAGTTGGGCAAACGGCCGAAAAGTATTTTATCGCGCCGCAAATACCGGACAGCGAAATAATTATTTCCCAGGCGCTGGCAACCAAAGACGCGCTTTATCTGTATTTGGAGCAGTCCGGCAAAGCAATGAGCTACGAACGGTCAAAACAACTCAATCAATCGGAGCTCGCCATCATTAAAGATGCCATTGACGCCAACAACACAAAAAACATTGAAGCATTGCTTGGCGATTACCAAGACACCATAAAAAATCTGAAAACAATCTCGGTTCCTTCCGGCATCGCTGATCTGCATAAAAGACAAATCGCCATCTTTCAATTGGACGCGAATATTCTGGAAAGCGTCAAAAATTTTCAAAACGATCCGGTGAAAGCAATGGCGGCGATGGAAGCATATCCAAAAGCATTAGAGATGTTGCAAAAATGGCAGGAAGATTTTATGGCTGAGCTGGAGAGTTATTGAGATTATTGTTTTAAAAAGAATCAATTTAAGGAGATTGAGATTCCGCTATGCAAATCGCTTAATCCTAATATGGTGAGGTTCAACCTCCAACAACAAAAAGTTTTTTTATCATCCGAACATTATATAACAACAAATAGCTCCGCGACAAAAATAAGTCAGCGGGCGGAGGTTGAACCTCAGCGAAAGCCCGACCTTACATTCAACTAAATGGAAAAAGTTTTTAATAACGCGCTGTCAAAATACATATCGGGAACATTGGTGTTTGTGCTTGTGGCCAACATAGTTTTGTTTGGCGTTTTGATGACGCCGAAGTCGGCGCAAGCAAACATGCCGGTAATTGACGCGACGGCGGCGGCACAAAGGGGGGTTTATGGCAAATTCACTGTTCTGCAATACTGGCAGACGCAGTTAGCTAATACCAGAGACACCGCGCTTGCCAGTCAGACAACTATGCAATACCTGTGGGAGCAGATCAAATCCCCTTGGGGTCTGCTTAGAGAGATAGCCAAAGCGCTGGCTTTGGTGATGGTGCATCAGATGCTGGCTAAAACGACCAACGACATTGTGGCCTGGATTAACGGCGGAGGCAAAGGAGATTTTAGAAAGCAGGTCAGGGTGATGCAAGACTATAGAAAATTCCTGAGCGACAGCGTTGATGAAGCGGGCGGGGTCCTGATGGGCGCGATTTTAGGCGTTGATTCCAAAACGCTCTGCGACGCGAGCTTTTTGAAACAAAAGTTGGCACCGGCGTTTCTCGGCCCGTATGCCGTTCCCACTTTTAACGAAAAAGTCGCCTGCACCTTCACCGGCATGGCGGACGGCTTGCGCAAATTCAAAGAGGATTTTCGCAACGGCGGATGGCGCTCCTGGATTGAATACACCCAGATGCCCAATAACCAAATCGGCCAAACTCTGATTATCAGCAACTGGTCAATAGAAGAGAAAGCGAAAAGCCTTGAAGCGGCAAAAGTGGAAGTTGGTATCAGCAAAGGATTTTTGGCGCAGAAAAGGTGTACAATTGCCAAATTGCCTACCGGCGATTCAAACGCATTTTATTCTCAACGAGAAGAAGGGGTGGAAGACGAAGAGTTGCAAATGTCATACACATACACCATAACTGAAAGAAGGGGGTTTGATGTGGCTGGTTTTTCACAGTCAGATCTTGGAAAGCCTTTGGAAGAAATTAGTGGAAAATTCCCGGGACTTACCATTGAAGAGCTTAGAGGAATGATAATCTCCAACGGCGGCCGAGTAGATTGCAAAATCGTTACGCCGGCCGAGCAACTCTCCGAATTAGCCACTCTCGCTTTGGAGGCGCCGGTCAGAACAATGGAAGGAATACTCACTGGACTGATGAACCAGTTGCCCAATGGCGGCGGATTTCTTAGGCCGTATTTAAACGCGATCGCCGGGGCTTCGTTAAACTTAATGCTGAATAAAGAAAAAGGGTTGATCAGCGGGTGGCTGACTCCGCCGAAAAAGGACCGCAAAATATCCCAGCGGTCAAGCGACGCGGTGCAAAAAAATACGGCGCACGCCGGTTCCGCCGGACAAATCGCGGCCTCGGCTAATGACTTTCAATCTTTCATAATGAAATCGCTGATTAATTTCAGCGTATTCGTCTCCACCGCCGCGCAAGTGATGGACGAGTCGGATGTGTTGGGCCGTCTGCCGATCAACCGCTTGGAATACGCGAGGGAGAAAGGCGAGGATCCTCAAGGAGGAAAATATAAATCCGGGGAAAGTAAGTATGTAACCCATCAATTTCTTTATTCGGACACAAACCCCGAGGCTAAGGTAAATGTAAACGGCGTTGATGTGCCGACCGTCGATGTAGAAGGATGGAAAACGAATGTGGATTGCGAAGCGGCTTTAGCAAACATTACTTCCAGCCCGGATCACAACCCAGGCATGCCGTTTGCTGTCACTAGCACTCTGCCTTTTGACATATATATAAACACATCCGGTTTTGACATCCGGGTAGCCAACTGCGTAGATAATTCCGGAGAAACTATCTTGGGGAAAAAAATGTTCACCACCTATTCCTCCGGCAAGATTCTTTTTGAGGAAGCGCAGTGGTGCGGAGCGTACGCGCAGGAGACGCCTTTGGATGTGGACACATCAAAAGAACCCGTGATGGCTTACGCGACCACTACCGTAACCAATATTTTATACCTTTACGATGACGACAACAGCGAAAACGGCAACGATGTAAAAATAGATCGCGTTAAACGCGCCCCCTCGTCGTCGTCAGATTTTATTGAAACATTGATATTTTCTCACACCGATGTTAATTTTGACAATATGTACGATCTGGGCGCCACCACCACATCGGACGCGATGAGAGGCCGGCCGGCGCTTGATACTATGCGCCCGAATCTTGTCGACGAAATCAGAGATAAAGACGGAACAAAGACCGGTTCAAAAATCGCCAAATCTTTAGCCCAGGCGGCGGTGGCGGACGATTACCTTATCGGAGGATATAACAGCGGCGGATTCATAAATGAAATCAGACAAATATCAACCGATAAGGTGGTGGCCAGCCTGCCTGTTCCGCTGGCTGGCGCGGAAACGGTGTATTACCCGCCGGAAAAGCGCGTTTATATTTTCGGCGGCAGAAATATGAGCGGGTATTCTGACGCGATTTATGAATTTGACATTAATTCCAAGGAGGTCAGAACAATGGCCGCGCGCCTGCCCAGTCCGGCTTACGGAATGACTGGAGCATATTATCCCGACACTCAGCGCGTTTATCTCTTTGGCGGTAAAACCGGCGCGACGGAGACAATAAACATGGACGGCGAACCGGACGCGGTAGTTACCGAAGCGTCGGTTTCCGATCAGATTCTTGAATTTAACCAGCAAATGGACGCCATTACCGTTAAAAACAGCCGGCTTCCGAACCCACTGGCTCACGCCTCGGCCGTCCCTCTATTTGACCAAGACAATAAAATAAAAATATTCATATTCGGCGGAATGGACGAATCCGGACAAGCTGTGGGAACGATTTTGGCTTACGACCCGAGAGATCTCGCCGACAACGGCAGTATCAAACAAAAAAACAAGCTGATCCAGCAACGCGGTTATTTGGCGGCCGTGCCGACGGACACTACTGACATAAATACCAGCAATTATAAAAATTCCAAAGCCATAATACTCGGCGGAGAAGATGTAATGGGCCGATGGGATATAATTCAAGAATATGACGCCCTGACCAATAGCGTTATCGACAAAACACCTTTGGATATTCCTCTAACCCAGACGGCGCGTTCGCTTGAGCGCGCGATCTTAATCGGCGGTATCACCGACTCCCCGGCCACTGATGCCAGTTCGCGCATTTACCCGCAAGGCGATGTTTATTACATTCCGGGAAGCGCCGAAGCGGTTTCTAAACGGCAAATAATACTGTTAAAATATTTCAGCCCAACTTACGAAAACGCGTCGGTCTCTTTACTTAACACCCGCGACGACCGCGCTTATAGAGACCCGACGCTGGTTGTGCGCAATCCGCTTATTTATTCGGAATTAAACAGCAAAGGAGACGAAGTGTACTTGCCTAAAGACGCATTTTACTCGGAATTGCCGGAGAAAATACAGGATCTCGCGGAAAAATTGCGCATACTCAACGGATATCACTACAACGAACCGAATCGCAGGGACTATGAGGCGGGCATCGCCCAGCAAGTCGGCTCGGCGCCGGATGACGACCCTTCCGACAACAACCCGCGCAATCCGCTTTACCCAGACCGGCCGACCAACGCTACCAACGAAGCCAACTGCAAAACGCCTTACGAATGGGACGAGGATCTCCAGCAGTGTTTGCGCAAAGGATACAAGGGATCGGTGAGCGATGTGACGACTAAATACAAAAACATCACGGAAATTTATCAGGTGTTGTATTCGGGCGCGACAGATGAGCGCGCGCTTGAGGGAATAGACCCGAATATGACCATCCTCTCGCCCACGGAAACAAACATCAAACTCTCACTGATCGGCGCGCGCTGTCCGACGCTTCCGCCCTCTGGCACATCCACACCGGAAACAAAAGAAGGGTGTCCAATATTCGGGGAACCGAACGGTCAATACAATATGGGCAAACGGTTTATGTTTGAGGGTGACGACACAAGCCAAAATCCCACCGGTCTCACCACCGGCTTCGCCACCAATCCGTTTAACAACAAAAAAAGCTCCTCGCTCGCCGGCATTTTGAACTTAGACGAAATGGCCACCCAGCTCCAGGCCGTCCCGCCGGATAAAAACATTGTTAAACTGATCCGCCTGCGGCAGATTTTGGAACAATTGCAAGTATGGGAAAGCATAACTCCCGGCACGAAAAATTACCAAAAGAGCATTCGCGAAATCCGCACGCCCGACTCTTCAGAGTCGTTGCGTCCCGACGCGCTCACCGGCGTGGACACGATTCGGGTTTCGCTTTTTGGGTTTGAGAAAATTCAAGACTGGCTCAACGCCACTTCCACATCCGGCGGCGCGCCGGCCAGAAACAAAGACATCCAAGAATTGATAGAAGCCTACGGCTACACCAACGCCAAAGAAGCTTACCCGGAAATCAGCAAAGACTTGGACACGATTTTGCAGGATGCCATCGGTCAAGTTACCGATAAAACGCGTGAAGTTTTTGTGAAACGCACCGAGGAATCAATGGAACAGGCGCGCTTAGACGCGGAATACCGTTTGCGCCGTTTCATAGAATACGCGCGCGATTTAAACTCTGAGATCAAGCTTAGTTTAACCGGCAGTTCGGCGCTGCGAATGGGAAATTTGATTGATCCAATAAATGATCGCATTAACGACGATCTGTATGTTCTGCGCGCGGAACCGTTTACCAATTCTCCGGACGACCCGCGCTGGGTAAGAAACATTATTAACGGTAAAACAGTCACTAATAACGAACGGAGCGGCCTCGTCGGCGCGGCGGTTTATAAGATTACTAATCTCGCGAAATTTATCGGTATGAATACGGAAAGCGTGGAATTCACCGCGATGATGACGCAATACCGCCAGGGGAGCGGCGAAACCCAGGAACAACTGGAAAAAAACCTGAACGACCGTCTGGAAAAATCGGCTGTTGATGTTTATCTTTTATACCGCGGGGTGTCGGACCAGACCAATCCCAAACTTTCCGTAAACGAAAAAGCGCGCACGGCGCGGCCAACTAACGCTCAAACGAATACCCGCGTTTCCGGCACCTGCGGATTTGACTCCGACCAAAGAATTTATTTTTGCGATCTCAACGCGTCCGGCACGAACGGCGCCCCGATCCGGATTTACAAAGACGCGTCAATGAAAATAAAAAAGCTGAGGGACGACTTCGGGCTGATGATGGAAGAATTTTCCAAAATAAAAGAAGAGTTCACGGAAGCGATCAACAACGGGCAAAACCAGAAACAGCAGTTTGAAGATTTACTCGCTAATCTTTACGAATTAGACAGCCATTATCAGAAAACCAACGAGTGCGTCGGTATGATAAATAAGGAATGGACTCCGCCAATTTATGTACACGAGCTTCTTATTGGTATGGGCGGATCAGCGGCAATCTTTCTTACCGGTTTGGCGACTGGCGGACTTGCTTCGCTCATCGGAGTAGGCACTTTTGGCATAGGCGCGATTTCAACCGGTCTTCTCATATTGTCCACTGTTTGGGTACTTCCTCTCGTCATCGGTATCGCCGTTATTGACGGGATTATTAACTCTAACAAAGCGCGAAAAGCAAAAAAGAAATATAGAGAAAAAATAAATAAAATAGTCGATGAATGCAAAGCGGGTCTGCGCGACTACAACCGCGCGCTCGGCCAATTCGCCGACAACTTCATCTGCGGCCGAGCGAATAAGATATACGAGGAACAGTAACCAAAACTTTCTGTCATTCTGAACTTGTTTCAGGATCTGACAGATGCCGAAATGAATTCGGCATGACAGAGAGGCGCTAAACATAGCCTTCGTTGTCATTCCCGCGAAAGCGGGAATCCAGTAAAATAAAAACGAATCTGGATCCCCGTTTCCACGGGGATGACAGATATGAAAAATGAAAAGATTCATAAACAAAATTTTTAAGCAGTCAAAAAACCGAAAGCTGGCGGCGGGGATGATGCTGTTGATATTAATAAGCATCATATTTTTAAAAATAAGCATGGAAACGGCGCAAGCCGCTTGCGGATGCGTTATGATTGGGGATGACTCCGTCTGCACTGACAGCATAACAGGAGAACTCTGCTACCTCTCATCTCAAGAAGAAGCAAACTCAATAGCTCAAACAGCCGCGAACGGCCTCGATCCAATACGAGCAATCATAAATTGGGCGGAAGGCCTTCTTGTCGGCAATTTCATATACTACGCAATACTGACACCGCTGAGCTGGCTTTTAGGCATCGCCGGCACATTCGCCGAGTGGATGTTGCAACCGGCTTATATTGTCAACTCCACCGTAGTTCAAATCGGCTGGGGCGTCACGCGCGATCTGGCTAATATGTTTTTCATCTTGATACTGCTGGGCATCGCGCTGGATTATATTTTATTCCAATCATTCGGCGTCAAGCACGCTTTGCCGATGCTGATCGTGGTCGCTCTCTTGATCAATTTCAGCTTGCCGATCGCCGGCATATTCATTGATTTTGCCAATGTTTTTTCAAATTTTTTCATCAGCAAAATTACCGGCGATTGCCTTAATCTTAACGTAGAAAATTGCGGTTTTACCATGGCCATAGCCCAAAATCTTAATCTTACCAAATTATACGAAACAGGCGGGGCGGCTAACTTGATCGTTAATATGATTTTTGCCGCTCTCTTGATGCTCGGCATGGCTTTTACATTGTTTGCATTGGGAATAATGTTTCTTTTAAGAACCGGCTGGCTATACGCTCTTCTTATTTTACTCCCGTTAGTTTTGGTCTTAATGCCGTTTCCAAAAACCAGCCAGTATTTCGGACGCTGGACAAATAAATTTTTCCAATGGACGATGTTCGCGCCGGTCGCGATGTTCTTTCTATATCTCTCAATGCTGGTATTTCAAGCCAACATCAACCCGGGAGAGACCAACAATATAAAAACAATGTCATATCTTGTCAACGGCGCGCAGGCGCAAGTTTGGAATCAGGGAGTGGGCGGCGCCTTTATAGAACAAGTCATTAAATACGTCGTCGTCTGGTTCTTTATGCTCGGCTCGCTGATGGCGGCGCAGTCAATGAGCATCACCGGCGCCGGCGCGGCGCTTGGCATGATCAAATCCGCCGAAAAATGGGCTGGCGGGAAGGTGAAGAATGCGGGGAAGAGAGGATTGTCTGCTGCCGGAAGAGGAGTTGGAGCGGATAAAAAAATGGAAGACTTGGCAAGAGGCCTGCAAAAAATTCCCGGCATTGGGGGCGCGTTATCATCCAGTGTTCGCGGGGTAGCCTCAAAGACTAAAACGGCGATGGAAAAACAGGAAGCTCTTACCGCGAAAGAAAAAGCAAACTTTGAAGGATTGTCAGATGAAGCGCTCTTGGATGAATACAATACTTATATAAAAAGCAACCTGCCGGGAAATAAAGCAAAAGCGAACGGCATCGCATTAATGCTTTCTCAAAGAAAAGGAAACGCTCTTACAGTGAAACGTGCGGATGGGAGCATAGATGAAAATAAAACGGCAGAATTGAGAGAAGCGGCGTATGATAATGCTAAAGCGCATGGCAACAGAGCGGTTATGGAAACACTGATGGAAAAAGACCCGAGAGTTAAAATGCACGCGATCAATCAAAAATACGATGGCAAACCTGCGGGCACCAAGATTGACGGGAAAACAAAAGATGAAGCAACTCGCGATTACTACAAAAATATAAGAGCAAAGGACATCGGCGAGCTTCCAGATTCGTTCTTTTCTACTCAAGAAGGAAAAACTTTGGTTACTAAGATGATGGAGGAAAAATCGCTTACTTCGTCGCACTTGCGAACAGCGATGGACGAGCAAAAACATGAATTTCTTAATCAAGTTAAACAATTTATTAGTAGTTCCAGTGTTGGCGGTATAGGGGCAGAAAAAGACCCGAATTATAACAATCAGCCATCTGGATTATGGAAACAAAATCGATCTCTCGCAAAGTATCTCGCTGGAGATGCTGGAGCAGAAGTTTCTGGGTTCGTATTATAATAACAAACAATAATGGAACAAATACCAAGAGAACAAATGTTAAAAAGATATTACCTGCTTCCAAAGTCCGTGCAGAATGCTCTTTTTGACGAGAAAACATCGGACACAATACATAAGACTTGCCTTATTCGCGACGCAGAAACACACACTTCAATGGTAGCCAAACTCACCGGCCGCGTTCTTCTCGGCTACCTTCGTCCGGAGTTGTTCGCGCTGGAGATTCAAAAGGAAACGGGGATTGATATGCAGAAAGCGCAGCTGGTCGCGCATGATTTGGATATGGAAATTTTCAGCGCGGTACGGCTGGAGCTGAAAAAACTCTACCCGCCGACAATTCAGACGCCAACGGTACAGACCTGGATGGCGCAGAAGACCGAATTACAGAAACCTGAATTACGAATTATGAATTATGAATTACGGAAAGAGGGGGCTACGGCACCTACGGCTAAACCCAAATACGTGATTCCGATACCGGAGAAGTTTTTGAGGCAAACGACTGACAACCAGATGCAGAATGTTATGAGACCCGACCTCCAACAACCAATAAATGAGCCGACTCCTGTGTCTAGCTCAAAGACAAATAGCGCTGATGGTAACTTGAAGTCCGCGGGCGGAGGTCAGGTCTCCCAAATAGCTAAGGAGACATCTGGGAATCAGGGGGCGGAAGCCCGACCTCTAGAAGAAAAATCCAATATGGCGAGACCCGACCTCCAACAACCTGCGAACCAGGAATTACGAATTATGAATGAAGAAACGCTGGCTAAAGAAAAAGGATCCGCTCAAACCGTAATTCGTAATTCGGGATTCGTAATTCGCGATGGCAAAGAGCCGCCACAACCAACGCAAACGCCGCAAAAACCAGAACAACCAATGCATAACGAACCGGCATTCAAACCCATCGTCCCTTTGCCGACTTTCATTCAGACGCAATTCAGGACGACGCAGGTTAATCCGCAGAAAGACGAATTACGAAGTACGAATTACGAAGTACGGAAAGAAGATGAGTCAACTCCAAACGACAAACAACAAGCAAACACATCTTTGGCCGACGACCCGCGGATTAAGAGCATCCTCAGCAAATTCACGACATCCAGCACCCAAAAACCCAAACCGCCAGCGGAGAGTCCGTATAAGGAGAAGATATGAGTTAAAAGTTATAAAGTTCATAAAGTAAAAAGTCATTGGGTTGCTTCGCGACATTCTTAGACTTTATGAACTTTATAACTTTATGAACTTTAGACTTAAGCGAAGCGATTATGAAGCAATTCCAGGTACCCCAATTCATTGACGTGGAAGACAAAATACTCGGGCCGATCACGATGCGGCAGTTTTTTATCATGCTCATCCCGATGGGCGCGGGCGTCCTGCTTTATTTTTTGCTTAAATTCTGGCTGGTTGTTATAATCCTGATACCCGTTACGATCGGCTCGGCGATATTCGCTTTTTACCGGCCGTACGGGATGAGATTTTCGCGCTTCTTCGGAGCTTTTCTGGCTTTTCAAATGCGCCCGAGAATGTACATCTGGAGAAGAGCGGAAAAAGAAAAGGTGGTTTTCACCAGCGCGCCGAAACACAAAGAGAGCGCCGTCGCCCAACCGATCTCCCGCGGGAATTTAAAAGACAAGAGAAGCTCCGTGGAAACGGGGAGCGCGTACCGGGAGTGAGTTAAAAGTTATAAAGTTCATAAAGTAAAAAGTCATTGAGTCGCTTCGCGACATTCTTAGACTTTATGAACTTTATGAACTTTCAACTTAAGCAAAGCGCATATGCAAAAACTGCAAGCCCAATCAACTCAGCAACTGATAGACGTGGAAGCCATCCGGGACGGGGTGGTGATTTTGAAAAGCGGGGAAGTGCGCGCGATTTTGATGTGCTCGTCGGTCAACCTCGCGCTCAAGTCGCAGGACGAGCAGGACGCGCTGGTGTATCAGTACCAAAATTTCCTGAACGGGCTTGATTTCCCGGTAGAATTCGTCATCCATTCGCGCAAGCTGGACATTTCCGATTATTTAACAACGCTCGCCGAAACGCTCAAAACCCAGGACAATGAGCTCTTACGCATCCAAACGGAAGAATACATAGACTTCATCCGCAATTTCGTCGCGATGCAAAACATTATGTCAAAAACTTTCTACGTGGTGATACCGTATCAGGTTACCGATGGGGAGAGTGTCGGCTTTGCCGCGCGCATATTCGGCGGAGGAAGCTCAACCGCTTTCGTGAAAATGTCGGACGAAGAATTTCAAAAACACAAAAACCAGCTTTGGCAGAGAGTGGAGAATGTGATGTCGGGAATGCGCAGTTTCGGCGTACGCGCCCTGCCGCTGGACAACACCGAGATCACCGAGCTGTTTTTTGACCTGTTCAACCCGGGCGAAACGGGGAAGCAATTTTTAACATCGGGGGAAGTGCAGTAAAAATGTAAAATGCAAATATCAAAATGTAAAATGACAATGTAAAATTTCAAAATCATTCCGACTTTGTCGGAATACCAAAATTTTGCATTTTGATATTTACATTTTGATTTTAGTGAGCGAAGCGAACGCATATGGCTTTATTCAAACAACCAGACGCAATAGTTGACCTGCCCGAAGCGACGCGCGCGGCCGGATTCAAAGATATCATCGCGCCTTCGGCCGCGCTGATTGACAGCCGCTATTTACAGCTGGGCGACAAATTCCTGCGCACGATTTTTCTGTATTCTTACCCGCGCTACCTCAACACCAATTGGTTCTCGCCGATAATCAACCTGGACCGGTTTTTTGACATCGCGATGCACTTTCACCCGGTGGACACCGGCACGATAATGAAAAAACTGAACCGGAAAGTAACAGCGGTGGAAGCGCAATTGGCCGAACGCGAAGACAAAGGCCTGATCCGCGATCCGATCTTGGAAACCGCGCTAAAAGATCTGGAAAGTCTGCGCGACTCGCTCCAGCAGGCCACCCAACGGCTCTTCCGCGTCGGCGTTTACGTCACGCTTATAGAAGACAGCGTGGAACAGCTCAACAAAGCGGAAAACGAAATCAAGGGAATACTGGACGCGCGCATGGTGCTGACCAAAAACGCTAATTTCCAGCAGGAAATCGGCTTTATGGCCACACTACCGCTCGGCCAGGACAAACTGGAAATCCACGCCAATCTGAACACCGGCCCGGCTTCCACGTTTTTTCCTTTCGTGTCGGCCGATCTCACTTCCAACCGCGGCATTCTTTACGGCATCAACCGCCACAATAACTCGCTGATCCTGTTTGACCGCTTCTCGCTGGAAAACGCCAATATGGTGGTGTTCGCTAAATCCGGTTCGGGCAAAAGCTACACCGCCAAGCTGGAGATATTGCGATCGCTGATGGTCGGCACGGATGTCATCGTGATTGATCCGGAAAACGAATATCAGTATCTCGCCGAAACGGTGGGCGGATTTTTCTTTCACATATCTTTAAACTCGCCCAGCCACATCAACCCATTTGACCTGCCCAGACCGCTCAAAGACGAATCGCCGGCCGATGTTTTGCGCTCCAACATCATCAATATGGTCGGCCTGGTCCGGCTGATGCTGGGCGGGCTCACCCCAGAAGAAGACGCGATCATAGACCGCGCCATCTCGGAAACTTACGCGTCCAAAGACATCACGCCGACAGTTGATTTTTCCAAAGCCGTCCCGCCGACGATGTCCGATTTCCACTCCATCTTAGTCAACATAGAAGGCGGCGCGAGCTTGGCCGTGCGCCTTGAAAAATACATCACCGGAACTTACGCGGGATTTTTAAACAATCCGACCAACATAAACGTAAAAAATAAACTGGTCGTTTTCTCCATCCGCGATATGGAAACGGAACTCCGGCCGATCGCGACCTATCTCATTATCCGCTACATCTGGAACCTGATTCGATCGGAATTAAAAAAGAGAATTCTGGTGGTGGATGAAGCGTGGATTATGATGCAGCACGAAGACGCCGCTTCGTTTTTGTACGGCATCGCCAAACGGTGCCGGAAATACTACCTCGGACTGACCACTATCACGCAGGACATCGCCGACTTTATGCAGTCCAAATACGGCAAGCCGATTATCACCAACTCGTCCATCCAACTTCTCTTGAAGCAATCTCCCGCGACGGTGGATGTGGTTAAAGAAACGTTCAACCTTTCGGACGAGGAAAAATATTTGCTTTTGGAATGCGACGTGGGCGAGGGCATATTTTTCGCCGGCCTGAAACACGCCGCCATCAAAGTCATCGCGTCCTACACCGAAGATCAGATCATCACCTCCAACCCGGAACAGCTTTTGGCGATTGAGAAAGCGAGGAAAGAGATGGATGAGGTTTGACCTCCGCCCGCTGATTCCAGGTTGTCATCAACGCTATTTGTCTTTGAAATAAAATAAAGAGTTGGGGCGAGATTCCCGTTGTTGGAGGTCGAACCTCGCCATATTACTGCATTTTGTGTTATAATAGACACTGAACTTCGCTGGATTGGAATCAATTTTGCGAGGTCGGGTTTCCCACAACGGGAATACTTAACAATTCTACAACCTCATTTCAAAGACAAATAGCTATGGATGCGGTTGGGAATCATCGGGCGGAAGCCCGACCTCCATGCCAGACGAAACCAACCAAAACGACTCGCCCGATGAAGAAAAGATGGGGCAAAAATTGCGCCGAGAGAGAACAGTTGATGAAACAGAACAGAAAGATGAGGCGGAACAGGAAATAGGACAAGAAAACAAGAAAACTAATCCGGTTGACGCAATGATGATGGTAATGAATATCCTCGGCGACGCTTTTGACTACAT
>Ga0209518_1001941_pt1 | contig 20627 bp, 13 predicted proteins | sample RifGroB1_FD_183993 | JGI IMG/M metagenome (GOLD analysis project Ga0209518, IMG submission 183993) | Groundwater microbial communities from Rifle, Colorado, USA - Groundwater B1 (SPAdes) (version 2) | ecosystem: Environmental > Aquatic > Deep subsurface > Groundwater | place: Rifle, Colorado...
TAACCCGAATTAACGCTTCTGGAGAGCAGACAGTAGTCACTCAAAGAAAGAAGAAGAATCAAGTTCAAACTTTATAAGTTTTTATAAGATTTATCATTATAATGCTACAATGTAAAAAATGTGAATTTAAAGGATCTAATCTATATGAACATATAGTTAATGACCACAAAATGATGTTTAATGATTACGTGGGCCTCTACGGAAAAGAGTGCACAATGACCCCACCAAAACCACCAAAAAAGAAACGTACTGATGGGTATGTAAGTGTGTTTAGTAAAAAATATTGGTTAGACAAAGGATTTACAGAAGAAGACGCAATATACCAAATTAAGATTCGTCGACCAAGTAATACAGAATATTGGATAAATAAAGGGTTCGACATGAAAGCTGCTATTATCAAAGTTTATGAATTTGGTCAGTCTGGATTTAATAAAGATAAATTAATAGAAAAACATGGAATTGTAAAGGGAACTTTATTATTTAATGAACGAAAGGAAAAAAAGAAACTTTCAGGAAGAACTGTTCAGTATTGGTTAAACCGTAACTTCAGTGAAGTTGAATCAATAAAAAAAGTTCATGATACTCAAGACACTACCTCACTGTCATATCATATAAAAAAATATGGAAAAAAGAAAGGAACTAAAAAAAGGGAGGAATTGACTAATAAATGGCAATCAACATTAAATAATAAATCAAAAAAAGAAAAAGCTAGAATTAATAAATTAAAAATATCAAATGGAGTTAAATTTATAAAAAGTCAACACCCAGAAAATTGGGCAGAACTTTGTCTGGAAAAACATTTTGGTTACTGTAAAAACGGAAAGCATTCTCATTACACATTATTAAAAGAGATTATCAATAGTGCTCAATCAAAGGAGCAATTAATTATTTTTTTACAAAAAAAAGATGTTGAAATTCGAGATTTAAAATTTATTCTTAAAAATGAATTAATTACTGAATTTTATAATATAGCTGATCAAACCGAACAACAATATATATTTAATAAAATTTGTCAACATAAAGGAATGAAACTAATGCCAAAAGTGGCATATGGCACACGAATAACATTTAATGGAATTTTATATAAATCAATACCAGAATATAGTATAGCAAAATATTTAACTGATAATAATATAAAATTTGAATATGATTTACAATACCCATATCAAAAAAAGAAATGGCCAGCAGGATTTCGGTATGATTTTTATATACCATGTATTAATTTGTATATTGAATACGCTGGATTGGCGGGTAGAATTGAATATGATAAAAAAATGATTAAAAAAAGAAATCATTGCATTGCACATAATCTTAGTGTGTTTATATCGAATGATCATCCTGTGATAATTAAATTAATTGAAAATGAAATTAAAAAAAACAATTAGTATAGGAGACATATATACTTTATTTAAAAAGTATGGTGATCTAAATTTAGATGTGCTTACACCTTACGGGTATAAACATATTGAAGCCTGTGAAATTACTGCAAAAAACTCTCCGGTAATTAAATTAACAACTGACAATAGCTTAGAATTATTATGTTCTCCTGACCATAAAATTAAAACTTTAAATGGTAGATTTGTAAGTGCAAACAGATTATTACCTGGCCACAAAATTTTATCACAAGAATCTTCGACAACAATAAAAACAGTTCAATTAATGCCATATCGGCAAGATTTACTAGACATTCAAGTATCAGACGTGCGTCAATATTACTCAAACGGTATAGTTTCGCATAATTCAGCGATATTAGATTCTTTAGCATATTGTATTTTTGACAAGTCGTCACGTGGTACAAAGGGGTCACATATAATGAATAATAAAAAAGATTTTTTTGAATGTAAATTTAATTTTGAAATTAAAGGAGTAAATTACCATATCCACCGCACAGGAAAACGAAAAGACAACGGTAGTTCGGTAAAGGGTGATGTTGACTTTTATAGAATAGTCAACGGACAAACAGAATCACTAAATGGAGAAGAGCGTGATGAAACAAATAAAATAATTCGTTCGTATTTAGGAACATATGATGACTTTATTTTAACGGCTTTATCGCTTCAAAATAATAACACTGGATTTATCGACATGGTTCAAAGCCAACGAAAAGATTTATTGTCGAAATTTTTGGACATTGGTATTTTCGAAGATTTATATGAAATTGCAGCACTTGAAATATCCGACACAGCTTCAGCTCTTCGCCGTCTTAAGAAAGAAGATTGGTCACAACTATTATCAGATACACAAACTCAAATAGGAGCAAGTGAAGGTGAATTACAAATACTAAATGAGCAAAAAGATAATAGTAGCAAAGAACTTTTTAATGTAAACGAAAAACATACCACACTATTATCACAATACAAACCAATTGATTCAGGTGTTATTAACCTTACCAAACTAACAAATCAAAAACTCGAACTAAATAAATTACTGAAAGATCAGGCTACCAATTTAATCACTGCCAGTGAGCAGATTAAAAAATACACCGACAAATTAAACGGGCTTTTAGATTTATATCCAAAAGTTCCAGATAATATTCAACAGGGGATTGAAAATTTAATATTGTTAGAAACTAAATTCGAAAAAAATAAACAATTAATTTCGCGGTTGTTAATTGATTTAAAACATAAACAAGAAAAACTTAAAAAGTTAGAAGAGCATAAATACGACCCAGATTGCAAATTTTGCATGGATAATGTTTTTGTTAAAGATGCTATAGAAACAAAAAAAACTATCCTTGTAGATGAAACAAAACTAATTGACACAAAAGTAATTTCCGATAATCTTAAGAAAGAAATCGCCGAACATTTGTATTACCGCACTTTGCAGGAAGCCCTTGAGGCGAGTGACATTAAAATAAAAGAAGTGAAAGACACCCTTCAGAAAATATCAACTTCTCAAGAAATAACATCATTACAAATTAAATCAAATGAATCACAATTATTAATCATTGAACAAAAAATAAAGGATTATCATTTAAATGAAACGGCAATAAAGCACAATATAAAGTTAGATGAAAAAGTATTAGGAATTAAAAAAATACTTAGTAGTATTACCATTACGCACAATGAAACACTTGAAAAAATATTACATCTTAACGGGCAATACCAAGTACAACTCAAAACAAAAACTGATATTTTAGATAAAATAAAAGAACTGCAGGACCTTGAAACATACTATGAAGCATATGAACGATACCTTGCTGCAGTTAGTCGTGATGGTATTCCATATGATTTAATTTCGTCGACACTACCAAAAATTGAACATGAAGTAAATAACATTCTGTCACAAATGGTAGACTTTACCATAACATTTAATACAGATGGTAAAAATATCAATGCCTATATTGTATATGATGATACAAACTTTTGGTTATTGGAATTGACATCTGGAATGGAGAAATTTATATCATCGTTGGCTATACGAAACGCCCTTATATCAATATCAAACTTACCCAGACCAAACTTTTTGGCAATTGATGAAGGCCTAGGAGCACTTGACGCAGAACATTTAAGCCAAATGTTTTTAATGCTCGACTACCTTAAAGACCAGTACGAGTTCATAATTATGATCAGTCATCTTGACTCGACCAAGGATATGGTGGATAAATTAATGGAGATACAAAAAGAGGGCAGCTTTTCCAAAATAATTCATTAATAACTTTTTTACTTTCCTATAATTATACTATGAGAACGCCTCATAGCTATGATTAAACAAACCCGACCTTACCTAGGACTAAAAGATTATCCAGTTTACATCGAAGACAGTAGTGACCTGTCACCTGATTTATTTGTCATAACATCATTACCAAAAACACTTACCACAGGAGTCAATGCTGTATTTTTAAAGGTAGATTCAGACAATTTCACTCCGGAAACTCCGCTGCTCGTCGAAGTATTAGATTCCACAAATAACCCGATATATTACGAAGTGCCTGATTGGTTGTCGAAAGACATGGAACGCATGATTGCAATTCATATTCACGATGACACTCCTCCAGGTAATGCCACAATTACATTAATTGGTCAAACAGATAAACTTTACCGTAACGAAGAAATTCCTTCGTTATTAGTTGGAAAACCAAATGTTCGATGGTCACATACATTTTTTGTAGATATTACAAAAAGAAATAATACCAACATATATTTTGAAGATGATGTTGAACCACAAATAACAATCGAAGAAAAAATTCGACCGTATATGTTGCGTTCATTTTCAACTACACAATTTGTAACGCAAAGTAATGCAATATCATATAAACTATCGGGCATAACACCGACTATTGAAATCACAGGGGCAACTACATTTTTACCAGAACATTTAGGAGCTAGAATAAAGTTGACACCTGCAAATGCCATTCCGGCTTCGGGTAGTTCATTTGATTCAATGGACAAAGTTTATTATGCAAACATAGAGTCAATTGAAACTTCAACGAAGGCAACATTGTCATATAGATATTATGTGACAAATACGTCAACGCTCATGACGTATGTGCCAAAAACATTTACCGACGCTGCATGTGAAATACATTATGAAGCTCTTCCAACTTATACTTTAACACAGAATTCAAGGTCACTTGCACTAATAACCGTAAATGACTTACTTCCAATATGTGGAGAAGTCGAACGAATAAAATCATTTTATAAAAGCAACGGATCGGCTGCAGGTTGGGAAGTGATTGATGACTCTGTTATAAAAGAATCTGAGTATAATGAAATATTAATTGATACAAGTTCAATTGATGTAAAAACTCGTCTAGGAACGATTGTGGATAGCAATACGATTTCTAATTATTGGACCGCACAATTATACACACGATATAATGGTGTTAATGTTATTGACCCTCCTACTTATGAAGGCGATGAACCAATGGCATATGATCAGGGGACAATTTTATTCCGTTCATTTTATCCATATCATACATCGACCGTCACACACCCAACACAATTTTTAAAAATAACACCCGTCGGAACATTAGGAGAATTTCATGGAATGTTTGACGAGTGTGGAGAATATACACTTCAATTAAATTTATTGGGACGCACATCCACTTCAATTGGCTCCGGGGTACTACCACACATTGAATTTTATATGTCGGGTTCTGCATTTGACTATAAAGCAAACGAAAGTGGGTTAGGAAAAAAGATTGGCGAAATTAATGTCGGAGAATTATTACCCGGAACCCGTGGAAATAGTTTTCGATATATGAAACAAAAGTTTTCATTTATTGCCGACCGACAAAATACAGGAATGTTGCTTATTAAAGTTAATTCAGGTGATTGGTACTTTTCAGACATATCGATTAAGCCAACTGCCGATTTAGGATATACTCCGTGTCAAACAAAAATGCTTATTCCAATTCCAACTAATCATATTAATGACCAATTAGATTTTAAATTTGAATATTACAATCATGAAAATGCTCCGTCAAAAGTAATAAGCTATGTAAATAATATTTCTTTTGCAGGTGGCAATACATACATAGGCGGCTCTAATAATATGCTTACAGGTTCTTTACATATTGGTAATCAAATAGGAACTGGGCTGGAAATAATTGGACTTTCCGGTGGCGGACTCATACGAACATCAGGATATCGAGGATATGTATCGGCAAGCGCCGGAACTGCCCCACCGGGATTTGCCATATGGTCGGGAAGTGCCATGGCAAATTATTCAGGGGAAGATTATAACGGTGTTGGAATTGAATTTCATGGTGGCGGGACAAGCGGTTCATTTAAGTTTCGTGGTAGTAAGACACCGGAATTTGAAATAGCCGCCCCAACATTTTATTTTGGAAACTCAATACAATATATCAGTGGAAGTAACGGAATTTTATCCTTACAGACGCCGAATTTTTCTATAGACGAAAATAGTACCGTATGGATATCAGGTTCATTTAGTGGGAGTATTTCTCCCGGTTCATTACCATCTGGAATCCTGAGCGGAAGTGCCCAAATTGCAACAGATATTTCCGGTGCGTTTACAAGTGTAAGTTCAAGTTATTCCACGCGAATTACATCTAATGAAGTTTCAATTATCACACTAAATTCAAAAACAGGCTCATACGCAACAACCGGTTCAAATACTTTTATTGGTAATGAAATTATAAGTGGGTCATTAAATGTGTCCGGCTCTACTACTACTCCTGTGGTCATTGGAGCATCTGCTCCTGCCGGTACATTAACACTTAGGGCAACAAGTCACTCAACAGATGGTAATATAATATTTGAAAGTGATCCGACAACAGAGAGACTTCGAATAAAATCAACCGGAGAATTATTAATAGGAATAACGTCATCACTAAGTGCTGCATATTCTATACAAACCGCACAAGGCGCGCAGGGTACAGGAATATTACTTCAATGTTATTCTACAACCCCTACCCATCAAGTAGTAATTGACGGACTGAAAAGTGCATCAGACACAATAGGAACTCGTATAGCAACAGCTGATAATGAATCAATTCTCGTCCTAACAGGATATGGGATAAATTCTTCTAACGGAACGGCTGCAGCAGGTAGTATTCATTTTGAACAGCACGGTGCCGCAGGAGCTACTTTTATTCCATCACGAATAACATTTAAGACCGGTGGCGCTGGCGGTCTTAAAACTGAAAAGATGCGTATTACTCCACAAGGAGTTATTAAGTTTGCAGGAACTGCAGAGCGTTCAGCTGAGGGCACTTCATATCTAGATTTGTTCAACTCAGGCACTCCGCCGGCCGGCACTCTTGCCAATGGTATATCATTGTATTCAGCAGCAGGGATTTTAAAAGTTATGAACGCTGCGGGTCTTGCAGGAATAGTAACCACTCAACCTTCAGCCATAAACAATACGCAATTATTCTTCGCGGACACCAACGGTCAAGCAATAGGCAACGCAGCACTAACTTTTAATAGTGGTTCCGGCCAATTATCATCAACTTCTTTTAATGGTATTTTTAATGGAGCATTAAGTGGTTCAGCACAAATAGCCTCTGAAATATCAGGAGCATTTACAACAGCATCAGGTTCTTTCAGCACTCGAACAACCAATCTAGAAAGTGCATCGGGTTCTTTCAGCACTCGAACAACCAATCTAGAAAGTGCATCGGGTAGTTTTTCAACAAGAGTCACTTCATTAGAAACTGCTTCTGGAAGCTACTCGACAAGATTGACAAACGATGAAGTTTCGATTACTTTATTAAATTCAAAAACTGGTTCATATGCAACAACCGGTTCAAATACCTTTAACGGAAATCAAGTAATAACCGGCTCACTTAGTATAGGGACAACCGGTACCGGTAAACAAGTCGAAATTAATTCAGTAGACGGAAATTGCTTGCGATTGACATATAATGACCCAAACGGTAATGCAACTAACTATGTTGATTATACCGTGTCTTCTACGGGTAACGCAACAATTTCCGCATCTGGAGCCGAAATAAATTTTACAAATGATATTATTTATACGGCTTCAAGCTCCGGTGTACCATATGGATGCTGTTATGGAACTAACCTAGGATGGACACAAGGTACCCCTGCTGTTGGTACATGGTATGAAATATCTGATGCTAAGATGTCTGACGGTCCTCTTAATTTGGTAAGTCATGACGGAAACGGAAAATTAACCGTTTCAAAAGCAGGTACATATTTAATAACCTATACCGTAGCATGTGGTGCGAATGTCATAGGTTCCTATTTATCCACTGCAATAAGCTTGTCAGGTACAGAGCAGGAAGCCGGCTATGTAAGTGTAGAAGTTCCTGCGGCAAATTATACCTGTGCCTCGGCGGGCCAGGGAATATTTACAGTTCCTGTAGGTCGTACTATTGAGGTGTCAATCCGATTTACAGGTGCAGTAACACCGACAGGTCTAGGAGTTGACGATTTAACAATAACCTGCACTATGATCGGTGGATAATCTAAAATCATTATACTTATATGTAGATTATGACACAAATCAAAACCATAATAGCAATCTTTCCGGGACGTTTCCAACCGTTTCATAAAGACCACTTTACCAAATACAAATGGGCAGTACAACAGTTCGGTGCAAAAAATACATTTATAGGAACATCAAATGTAGTAACTCCTCCAAATTCACCATTGTCTTTTAAAGAAAAAAAAGCAATAATAAATCACTATGGTATTAAAAATGTCGTTCAAATAAAAGATCCATATAAAGCCGTTGAAATTGTATCAAAATTCGACCCCAAAACAACCGCCGCTGTTTTTATATTAGGGGCAAAAGACGCTGCACGACTCGGCGGACCATTTTTTAGAAAGTGGGCAGGCAAAGCAGATGTTGGTTATCGTGATGGTGCCTATATTTTACTTGCACCACAATTAGCCTCCGACGAATTATCCGGCACAATGGTAAGAAAAGCACTTAGTTCTAAATTATCACCAGAAAAGAAAAAACAAGAATTTAAAAAAATATTCGGTTGGTATGACCAATCAATTTTTAATTTACTTGTTAAAAAATTCGAAATCACAGAATCAACTATAAAGGAATCAACAGGAGCAGACGGACTAACCGGACAAACTGTTGATGCAAATTGGCTGGCACCGGGTAAGGAATTACATATTCGTAGAGGTAAGTGGATGGACGGATGGAAGCAAGTTGAATTCCCCACTGCGGATAATCCATTTGACAAAGATTCAACCGAAATAAGAATACGTACAGACACTATTACTAACACTCCTGATATGCTTGATAAACTATATGCAGAACTACAAAAGGCAGTGCCACTCGGAGCACTATCAGAAGCCATTACAATTCCTATTGAAATTGGCGACCTTATTTTGGGCGGCAAATTTAAAAATAAGAAAATCATTGTAAAAACAATTGGTAAAAACGAGAAAGGTGACCTTACAATAAACGGCAGCCCAATATTGCGAGTACGCATAACAAAGAAAGAAGTTGAAGAAATGGTCGATGAAATAGTTAATGGCCCAAGTGAAATTAAGGAAGGATTAGTTGACCACGCTGAATCTGAAGTGAAACGTGCAGGACTTTTAGATAAAGATGCTGATTACGGAGGTATGATTGGTAAAGCTGTATTGGAATTAATGGACACTTTTTCTAAACAAGGTCATTCCGGATTTTCGGCTCAATGGGTACGAGAATTATTTAATAAATTATCAAACTATGAAACACTCACACCACTTACAAACGAAAGTGATGAATGGAATGACGTATCTGAAATGTTAGATAAACCATTTTGGCAAAATAAAAGAAATCCTGCTGTATTTTCTATAGACGGCGGTAAAACAATGTATCACGTAGATGGTAAAACAATTAAAAATGGTATTGTAGAAGGCATACGATTATTCCAATCAAAAAAGAAATTATTTGAGGGAAAAGATTATGTTGTATGTGAAATTTGTAAAAAGAAACTTAAAAGGATACACTCATTCCATCTCAACACCCATAATTTGTCAATATCTGAATACTTAAATAAATTTCCCTGCGCATTACTTCTATGTGAAAATACACGTAAATTGTACTCTGAAAACAACTCAATGAACGACAAGCAATCAATTGAAAAGATTAAAGCTACAAAAGTTGATATAAAAAATTCAAAGTCACCTCTTAATTTAATTTCTGAAGGGGGCGGTTTCGGCCACGTTAGTCATCCATTTGAAGAGTGGGATTTAACATTCAATGATTTAAAAACTTTAATTGAAGGTGGATTATCCGGAGAACTTTCAAAGCATACGACCGTGCTTGAAAAATGCATTGAAGGCGATTCAATAGTTACTTTAGAAAGTGCAGGAGAAACGAAAATTTCTGACGTCGTTGATAAAAATATTGACGATAATATATTGGCGTTTAACGAGGAAACACAAAAAAATGAATTTTTACCCATTCAAAATAAATTTAATAATGGAATTCATGATGAATGGCTCAAAATTGAACTTGAAGACGGCAGAACAATTTGTGCTACCCCCAATCACAAATTTTATATCGAAGGAATTGGATATATACGAGCAGATCAATTATCCGTTAATGATGATTTAAAAATAATTTAATAAATATGAAAGGTAAAAGAATATTTTATTGTGAGCATTGCAAACGATCAATTAAAATCAAATCTAAATATGATATTTCAGTGCATAAGAAATTTTGTAATGCTTATAAATCATATAGAGATAAAATTTTAACTAAGAAATTTTTGGTAAAAGAATATATTAAAAATGGTAGATCTGCAAAAGAAATTTCAACTAAACATGGTATTCCAGTTGGAAGAATTATCAAAATGATTAGTAATTTTAAATTAAAAACACGAACGTTGAAAGAAAGTATATTAATGCCCAGATGTAAAAAACGCACTGAGAATACAAATTTAAAAAGATATGGTGCAATTAATCCATTATCAAAAAATACAATTCCATATAATAAGCGCAATGAAACGGTTAAGAATAAGTATGGAGTGGACAATGTATTTCAGGTACCTGCGATTATTAAAAGAATACAAAAGACTGTTAGTAATTGGCGAATTCCAGGAGTACACAAACTAAATTTTAATCCAAAGGCGATTCCGATAATAGAGGCATACGGTAAAGAACATGGATGTAATTTTCGACATGCACAAAATCATTCTAAGGGAGAGTTTTCAATATTAGGATATTTTGCAGACGGATATGATGAGAAAAATAATGTTTGGATTGAGGTAGACGAGAAACATCATTTTTATAAAAATGGAAAATTGAAACGTAAAGATGTTCGTCGCCAAAAAGAAATACAAAAATTTTTAAAATGTAAATTTATACGAATTAAATATGAAGATAAAAAGCATTAAAAAATCCAACAAGATCTTGACAAGATATGATATACAGGTCAAGGGCAGAAAATGTTATTATGCAAACGGTATTTTAATTCACAATACCGACGGCCAACAGCTTTCAATTTCATGGCATGACAATAAATTAGTAGGTGCAAGAAATAAAAGTGAATTATCAGGATATGGAAAAAATGCACTTTCAGTCTCTGAAATTATTTCAAAGTTTAAAGGCCGCGGAGAAATAACAAAGGCAATGAAAGACATGGAAAGTGCAATAAAATCATTATCAAAAGATTCACGAGAAAAAATATTTAAGAACGGTAAGATATTTTTATCAATGGAAATTATATGGCCGGCAACTACCAATGTAATTAATTATGGCAAAGCCCTGTTGGTTATTCATGGAACACAAATTGAATATGATGAAACCGGTACGGCAGTACAATATATTAAAGGTCAGGCAAGTGAATTGGTTTCTGCAATTAAAAAAGTCAATGCAAATCTTCAAAAACACTTTGAAATTATAGAACAGCCGGTAATTGACTTACCAAAAATTTCAGATTTTTCAAAAAAGAAATCTTATTTTCTTGGCAAATTAAATAAATTAAAAGGTGAATTTGGATTAAAAGATACCGACCAAGTTACAATTTATCATCAGCGTTGGTGGGAGAATTTTATTGGTAAAAATGCAAATAAATTCAAGTATGGTGTTCCAAGTAACATATCAACCGAACTTGTAAATCGTTGGGCATTTGGTAATAAAAGTTATTCAGTTGCATTGATGAAATCACAAATAAAAAATGCAGAATTTTTAACATGGGCACTTGATTTTGATAAGAATAAACACACCGAGCAATTAAAGAAAAATATGTGGCCGTTTGAAAGTTTATTTCTGGAACTTGGTGCGGAAATATTAAGTAATTTAAAAACCTTCCTAACAGCATCCCCCGACAAAGCAGTACAAGATATACAAAAATCACTGGCGAGCACAATTTCAACAATTAAAGCAAGTGATAATGTAAGAAATATTACGTTATTAACCAAACAATTAGAACGAATAAATGCAATTGGAGGACCAGATAAAATAATACCTTCAGAAGGACTTGCATTTTTATATTATCCTCCAGGAGCAACCGAGCCTAAGATGCTTAAGCTCACCGGAAAATTCGCTCCCCTTAATGCTTTGTTGGGAATCTTAAAGTACGCACGATAACGGAATTCTAATTATTCTTATACTTATATTAAACATTTAGTTATGTCAAAAAAGCGTCCAAAAGCAAACGAAAAGTTACAAAATAATAAGGCAGTACGCGACATGTTGCAGGGCTCACATAAGAGCCAAACAAAAACCGTAATTGGATATCAATCAGATACCAATACAAAAAAGCGTGAAATCGGTGAACGATGGACCGATGCAAATGGTACAATTTGGGAACAGAGAGATGGATATCGTATAAAGGACGCCGAGCGTGGCGATTTGTTAAAAGAAATACAAGACATGATTCGCATGCCGAGTCATTGTCCAAAATGTAACAAACCACTTGACCACCGGCTCGACAAGAAATTTTGGAATCTTGAAAAACAATGTTTTAATTGCCAGGTCGAATATGAGACGAAATTAAGAATTAAAGGTACATACCAAGAATACGAAAAAAATAAAATGCTCGCCAACGTAAAGGCATGGTTGATAGATGCGGCAAGAGAAAAGGAAGTGGTCAAACACGAAATAACCAAAAATACTTTTGTCAATTCAAATGGCATACTTGAAAAATGGACACTACCATATGATCCGGAAGTTATGAAAAAACAAATAGATGAAAATTTTGAAAAGTTTAAAAAGGATTTATTATCTAAATATGGAGAAAATTATGAAACCAAAACAACCGACAAAAATGAAAACATTATTTAAAACAACCGGGTTCTACAAACCAACACCAAAAATATATCGTAAATTAGGCGACGCACTTTTGGCAGTATCAACCATGATAACCACGTACGCAATTGCCGATGAGTGGTCAAAATATATAGCACTTGCAGCACTTATAATCGGTGTTGCAGGCAAATTCCTATCTAACTTTTTCACAGACGAAACGACAGTATAAAACTAAAAAATTTAATCAAGGAATCATCTAACGAGCAGCAGGCTGAAAAGCTAGCAGAGGCTAAAAAAATGGCACAAAAAGCCATATCACATTTAATATCGGCAAATGGTGAACTATCTCATTCGTTACGAGTCTTACCAAAAGACACAATTAAATTTAATGGATTGATATCAAAAGTACACAAATTAGATGATGCAATTGTTAGGATACAAGAGCAAATTAAAAAACTATATGAAATATAATAGGAAAACAATAAAAGAAGGCAACCACAATTTCAATTCAGGTGATAAAGTTCGTATTGCAAAAGAATACGGCGGAGGAACCGGTATTGTTGCAGATGGAAGCCACGATTCTTTTATCATTGTTAAAGTTAAAGGACAAAACAAATCATACCACTTATCAAATTTAAAAAATTTATCGGAAGCCATGAAACCAATTAAAGAAGCAACAAAAAAGTCAGTATCAAAGGCAGCAATTGCACTTGAGAAACTTACCGACGAAATGCGTAAGCACGTAAAGGAATGGAAAGCCGCTACTGAAAAAGACAAACCAAAACATCTTACAATTCTTAAACAAATGACCATCAAGAAAAAACAACTTGAAAAAGAAGTCGAAACATCTTTATTGGACTTAGATAAAGATGTAGAACTTAAAGTCACTGCCGATATGGAAGAAATGAAAACTTTGATTCGTGGAATGATTTTAGGTGAAGTTAAAAAACTTAAAAAATAAAAAGGAACCCAATGACAATTTTTTGGAATTTTATCAAAAAATACTGGTTTATTATAGTATCATTTTTAGGTACATTATTAGCCGTTTTTGTAATGACAAAAGATAAAGACAACCGTGGTGATGTAAAGGTCATTAAAAAAGATATTAAGCAAACCGATAAAGATATTAAAGATGTTAAACAACGTCAAGATAAAATAAAAAAAGACCAAGAAGAAGAAAAATTTTTACTTGAAGCATTGAAACAGCGCGCCCACGATTTAGAAAATCAAAAAGGCAAAGCCCCAAAAAACACCAATGCACAAAAGGCAAAGGACAAACTTAAAAAAATAGCCCGTGGATAAAATAAAAAAATGGTTACTTATATTATTTGTATGTTTTTCTGTGCAATTACCTGCACAAAATGATACCACATGCCTTACCGACGCAGAAGTAATAAAAATCACAAACCACATCGATTCGTTGGTATATGAAGATTCGTTGAAGGCAAAAATAATATATGAATATAAAAATCAAATTGCAATTTACGAAACATTGTTTATGCAGGATAGTATTTATATTTCATTGAAAGACGAAGAGATTAAACTTAAAGACCACCAAATACAATCATACAAAGAGTTATACGAAGTGACAAAACCAAAGTGGTATAATTCAAGAATAATATGGTTTGGTATAGGAGCCGCAACAATTATCACAAGTAGCTGGGTGGTATCAATTACTATTCCATGAGCGTAGCACCGACAAAGACCCTCAAGGAGATTATTGCCGAGGAGTATAAAAAATCGGCAGCGGACCCAATTCATTTCATGCGGCGTTACGGATTAATCCAACATCCACAGCGTGGTAAGGTTCTTTTTAATTTATATCCGTTTCAAGCAAAAGTACTTACCGAATTTCAACAGCATCGATTTAATATAGTCCTAAAATCACGTCAGCTTGGTATCTCAACATTGTGCGCTGCATATGCTTTGTGGTGCATGACATTTAAAAGTGATTTTAATGTACTTGTCATTGCAACAAAACAAGATGTAGCAAAAAACATAGTTACCAAAGTAAAAGTAATGCAAGAAGGATTGCCATCATGGTTAAAAGTAAATGAAGTTGAATTTAATAAATTAGGAGTACGATTAAAAAACGGATCTCAAATCAAAGCAGTATCCGCAACATCAGATGCAGGACGGAGTGATGCAATTTCGTTGCTCATAATCGACGAAGCTGCGTGGATCGACGGAATCGAAGATATTTGGACAGCGTCACAATCGACTTTATCAACCGGTGGAAAGGCTATTATATTAAGCACTCCGGCAGGAGTTGGTAATTTTTTTCACAAAACATGGCAAAAAGCAGAATATGGTGGAGAGTGGAATCCAATTAAATTAAAATGGGATCTCCACCCTGAAAGAACTATCAAATGGCGTGAAGAACAAGATGCATTACTCGGCCCGCGGCTAGCCGCCCAGGAATCTGATTGTGATTTTTTAACATCAGGAAATAGTTTTATATCACAAGATATATTAAAATGGTATTCCGAAACATACGTGCAAGAGCCAACTGAAAAAAGAGGAATAACATCAGATTATTGGGTATGGGAAGGCCCAGATTATAATAAATCATACATGGTTATTGCAGACGTTGCCCGTGGCGACGGTAAAGATTTTAGTGCCTGTCATGTAATTGAAATTGAAGGACTGCGGCAAGTGGCAGAATATAAAGGGTTAATTGGTACAAAAGAATACGGCAACATGCTTGTCAGTATAGCAACAGAATACAATGATGCTTTACTTATAATAGAAAATGCAAACATTGGTTGGGCGGTCATTCAACAGGCCATTGACCGTACCTATCGAAATTTATATTACACTTACAAAGATGACGCTTACCAAGATCCCGAAGTTTATTATAGAAAGGGGTATGATTTAAAAGACAAATCTCAAATGGTTCCAGGATTTACCACATCGTCTAAAACCAGACCATTGGTATTATCTACATTGGATATGCTCATGCGCGAAAAATCACCAATCATCCGAAGCAAACGGTTAATAGACGAATTAAGTGTATTTATATGGAATGGACAAAGACCTGAAGCACAACATGGTTACAATGATGACTTGGTTATGTCATGGGCGATTGGACTAAGGGTACGTGACACAGCAATAAAATTAAGAACTCAAGGTATAGAACTCTCCCGCGCAGCTGTTTCAAACGTATCACGGCAAACCGGTGTCTATACAAATAAAACAGCCGACCAAAGCAAAAAATTTGGATGGACGCAACCAACTCGCGACGGAGATTCCGACCTAAAATGGTTGTTATAATCGGTGAAAATTCAAAATTTTGATATTTATTATAAATTAATATAGCATGGCAGATACATCATTCTTTGCAAGGCTTGCTCGCCTTTTTTCGACCAACGTCATTGTCCGACGTATTGGTAAAAATCGTTTAAAAGTAGTTGACACTTCCCGTCTTCAATCCACCGGAAATGTCGATAATACAAGGTATGTCGACAGATATTCCCGCATGCATGGTTCTAATTCCAATGCAACTGCAATCAATCAAAACTACAATTATCAAAGCTCGCGCATACAATTATTCGGTGATTTTGAATGTCTTGCCGGTGAAACAAAAATTCCACTTCCAGATGGATCTCACCCTACAATAGCAGAACTTGCATTGAAATATCCAGGGAACTCGTCTAAATTCTATGTGTTTTCATATGATCATGAAAACGATTGTATTAAATTAGGAGAAGCCCATTCAGTAAGAAAAACCAAAACTGAAATGACATATAAAGTTACATTTGATAATGGCGAATATTTAATTGCAACAGACAATCATCCGTTTTTAATGCGAACCGGTAAATATACTCCGGTTCAGGAGTTAAAGGTCGGCGATTCTTTAATGCCTTTCTACAGAAAGAATTTTTATTCCGAAAAATACAATTTTGTTTATAATTTTTCAAAAAAATGGCAGTCTGAACATAAAATTGTTGCGGAACAATTTCATAGAGAAATGCTTCCTGGGGAAGTAGTACATCATAAAGATTTTCAAAAATATAATAATTTACCTGATAATTTGCAAATTATGTCTGATCATGATCATCGGCACTATCATAGTGTTATCATGAATAAAAATCATAAATGGTCACCGGAAAATAGAGAACGGCAAATAGCAGCACAAACAGCCGGTAACAAAAGATTTAGGGAAGAAAATCCTGTTCGATATGCCCAAATTTGTAAAGAACAAAGTCGGATGATGAAAGAAAAAAACCCAAATTTTACCCATCCAATTACAGAAGAATCACGAGTTAAAAAATCAAACTCTTTAAAGAAATTTTATAAAACTCATCCAAATTATAATGCAAACGAAAATAATGGTAATTGGAAGAATGGATTAACTTATCAAATAATCGAAAATACTGCTATTGAATTGTATAAAACTACCGGAAAAATTACAAAAGCACAAATAAAAAATAAATTAAAAGGAATAGGGCAAGGAATTGAACCTCGAATAAAACAAGCCGGATTTAATAGTTATGTTGATTTTAAAAATCATATTAAAAATACATTAAATCATAAAATCACTTCTATAGAGCCATATGAAGTTTTAGATGTATATGACATGACAGTTGACAAATATAATAATTTTGCAACCGAAAATGTTTTTGTTCATAATAGTATGGATACCGATGCCCTTATCAGTTCTGTCCTCGACATTTGCTCAGATGAATCAACACTGAAGAACTCCTATGATGAAGTATTGGCAATTAAATCTTCCAATGAAAATGTAAGAAAAATCCTATACAATTTATTTTATGATATTCTAAATATTGAATTTAACTTATGGCCATGGATACGAAATATGTGTGTAGACGAGAATACTATAATTCCATTGTTAGATGGAAGATCTTTAACTATAAAGGACCTAAGCAATGAAATGAAATTAAACCCTAGCAAAACATATTGGGTGTATTCAAACCACGAACAAACGCAACGAACCGTACCAGGTAAAATAAAATGGTGTGGTATAACACAAAAAAATGCCAAGATAGTACGTGTTAGATTAGATGATAATACATATATCGATACCACTCCTGACCATAAGTTTTTACTGAGAAATGGAAGCAAAAAGGAAGCGCAAGAATTAACATCTGGGGATAGTTTGATGCCGTTATATACTAAATTAACCACTAAAACTAATCGCAACAAGGAAGGTTATGAAAAAGTTTATAACCCAGCATCTAACAGGTATAATGTAACGCATCGATTGGTTGCGTATGAATGTGGAATAAGTAATGTCAAAGAAGAACGAAAAACCGGGCAAATTTATCATACACATCATGTAAATTTTGATAAAAAGAATAATTTACCTGAGAACTTAAGAAGGATGACTGCAAGTGATCATGCAATATTGCATTCTACTGGCTCGAAAATTTTTGCAAGACCTGATATTGTTAAAAAACGGATGGTAGGTATAGATAAATGGCTACGATCAGAAAAACATAGTAAAATGGTATCCGGAAGACAGAAAGGCATTTATCCAAAACATTTTCAGGAATATAATAACAGTATGTTGCATAAAGAGCATGATAAAATTAAATCTGATCTAATAAAGGAATATTGGAAGAATGGTAGATTAAAGCCTCGACCAAAATTAATTTTAGATGAACGCTGTTTAAGTATTATCACCAAAACCGTTAAAAATCATTCGGCTTATATAGGTTTAGAAACCCTAGCTAATATTTTAAAACTCGATGATAATTTTTCAAAATATTTCCAGGAAGCAAATAAATCACATAAATATAATGTATTAAAATCAATTAATCTCGCAACATTAAAGGTCATGATAAAGAGGGATACTGGTATGTATTATTGTGACTTTTTAATGTCAATACTCCCCACACTTGTGACGGACCCTAAATTTAAACGTGCCAAATCAATAACTGATCTTTCAAAGAAAATAATAAATCATAAAGTAACATCAATCGAATTTCTAGACACTACATCTGATGTTTATTGTATGGAAGTTGTTGGCCCAAATAATGAAGAAGATCGACATAACTTTGCAGTGTGTAGTAAAAATTCAGACGGTTCGTATAGCAGGAATGGCGTGTTTGTTTCGAATTGCAAGTACGGCGATCATTATCTTTGGCTTCACATTCAAGAAGGAGTTGGTATTGTAAATGTACTACCAATATCGGCATATGAAATGGTCAGAGAAGAAGGAATGGACCCAAAAAACCCATATGAAGTTAAATTTTATCGTCAAGGTATTATGGGACAAAAGGAGTCACTTAAAAATTATGAAGTGGCCCACTTCAGATTACTTTCTGACAGTAATTTCTTGCCATACGGTAAAAGTTATATTGAAGGAGCACGAAAAACATGGAAGCAACTTGTTTTATTAGAAGACGCCATGCTTATTCACAGAATAATGCGCGCGCCAGAAAAAAGAGTATTTAAAGTTGATGTTGGTAATATTCCACCAAACGAAGTTGACCAACATATGAAAAATATTATTGACGGAACCAAGAAAATACCGTTTGTTGATGAAACAACCGGAGAATACAACCTCAAATATAATATGCAAAATATTACAGAGGACTGGTTTTTACCAACCCGTGGCACCCAAACTACAACGGATATCACTACCCTTCCTGGATTACAATATCAAGCAATTGACGATGTCACTTATCTTAAAGATAAAATGCTTGCCGCATTAAAAGTACCTAAGGCGTTCTTAGGAATGGAAGAAAAAATGGAATGTATTTCACCTGATACATTAATACCACTACTTTCAGGTGAAACCAAATCGGTTTCTCAATTAATTGATGATTATGAGCATAATATTAAAAATTATGTATATTCTATAGACGAAGCTTCATATGAAATAGTGCCCGGTGAAATAACATGGGCCGGAATTACAAGGAAAAATGCAACCATTGTACGAGTTCATTTAGACAATAAAAAATATATTGACTGTACTCCTGATCATAAGTTTTTAACTCGTAATGGGAAGTGGGTAGAAGCACAAAGTCTGACCATTGGTCAATCATTAATGCCATTATACACACGACCCTCGACAAATAAAAAAATATCAAATTACACTGAAGTATATCATCCAGGAAGCGGAAGGTGGGAAATGGTTCACCGTTTAGTTGCTAATTATTATAATATAAAGCAGAAAGGTAAAGTAATTCATCACATAGATATGAATAAATGGAATAATGTACCAAATAATTTGGATAGTTCTATGACGTTCATGGAACATCGGTTTCATCATGTAGAATTAGCTAAATTAGGTAATGTATCAAAAGCAATGCAAATATACAGAGCATCTGACCAATGTAAACATAATGCATCTGTAAACGGGCGTAAAGGTGGAATTAAGTCAGGAAAAAAATTAGGCGAATGGGTTCAAAAACATGGTCCATGGAATAAAGGAAAACACACATCAATAGCACCTCCAAATAAAGGGCAACGTACTTTACCGTATTACGAATGCCCAACGTGTAAAACTTCAAATTACAATAAACATTTTTGTAATAAACAATGTGAGGCAAAATATAAAATTGGTAATACATATAATTGTAAATATACCAATATTACATTTGATACTCTAACCGCTGCAGCTGCAGTAAGTAAATCTTTTAGAGAATTAAGTAGTGAATTACAGACCACTCGAAATACATTATTTCGCATTTTTAATAAGTTTGACATTAACGAAAATAATATATTCCAATTTATTAAAAAATATATGCCATTGGCATTAAAAAACAGGGGCTTCATCAATAATTTTTCTGGTGAATATAAAAACCATATAGTAAATGCTATTGAAATTCTCGAAAATAAAATTGATACGTGTGATATTCGGGTATTGAAATATCATAACTTCGCAACTGACGCAGGTGTTATCATTCATAATTCTGGTAAGGCAACACTCGCAGCCCAAGACATTCGTTTTGCCCGTACAATTGAACGTATCCAACGAATTGTCTGTTCGGAACTTACCAAGATTGCAGTAGTACATTT